>Ga0316204_10005832_pt1 | contig 19762 bp, 2 predicted proteins | sample 6monrhotite_MG_2_FD_205661 | JGI IMG/M metagenome (GOLD analysis project Ga0316204, IMG submission 205661) | Microbial mat bacterial communities from mineral coupon in-situ incubated in ocean water Damariscotta River, Maine, United States -... | ecosystem: Environmental > Aquatic > Marine >...
TCAGATTTGGCGTATAGGCTACCAGACCACTTGCGCTAACTGTCGCAGTGCCATTCGCAGGAACCTTTGTCACTGCATAACTGTGTGTATCGCCAAGATCAGGATCAACAACATTCACTTGCGTGGTGCCATTAACGTCTTCATCCGTAACAATCGTGGCTGCACTTGCAACCGGTGCATCATTTACCGCGTTCACTGTGATCATGACCGTCGAAACATTGGAATCCAGTGCGCCATCATTGGCTATATAAGTAAATGAGTCCGTACCGTTCCAGTTCGCAGCAGGTGTGTAGCTGAACGTACCGTCTGTATTCAGGGTCAGCGTGCCATTGACAGGCCCGGTAACAAGCACTGTTGTCAACGCATCGCCATCCACGTCTGAATCATTCACTAGTACCGTTGTAGCATTGAGCACAACATCCTCATCAGTTACGTAACCATCATTGGTGGATACCGGTGCATCGTTGACTGCAATAACTGTCACAGATGCGGTGCCTACTACACTCAGTCCACCTGCATCAGTGGCGCGGAATGTGAAGCTATCTATGCCGTTAAAGTTCAAGGTTGGTGTATAAACAAGCTGGTTATTTAGAATGCTTGCAACACCATTGCTAGGTTGGGTTTCAATCGTGAACGTGTGAACCGTATCATCCACATCCACAACACTTGGCGTTATACCAATACTGGTTACATCTTCATCGGTTGTGATGCTTGCTGTCGTCGACGCAGGTGCATCGTTGACTGCATTCACAGTTACAGCGATTACTACTGTGCCTGTCGCATCAGCTGTGTCGGTGACCGTTATAGTCAATGTATCTGAACCGAAGTAGTTCAGGTTTGGTGTATAGCTCACCAGGCCAGTTGCACTCACACTCGCCGTGCCATTGGCGGGAACTGTTGTCACAGCATAACTGTGTGTATCACCCACATCAGGATCAACAACTGAAACCTGAGTCGTAGCAGCCACATCCTCATCCGTAACAATCGCAGCTGCAGTTGCCACTGGTGCATCATTCACAGCAATAACTGTCACGCTTGCCGTACCAACAACACTCAAACCACCTGCATCAGTCGCACGGAACGTGAAGCTGTCACTACCGTTAAAGTTTAGGGTCGAGCTGTAAACCAGCTGATTACCCACAATACTTGCAACGCCATTGGCTGGTTGGGTCATAATCGTAAATGTATGAGCCGTATCATCAACATCAACCACCGTAGGCGTTACACCGATGCTGGTTACATCTTCATCCGTTGTTATTGATGCCGTAGCTGATGCAGGTGCATCGTTCACAGCATTGATAGTCACTGGAATCACAACTGTACCTGTCGCACCAGCTGTGTCGGTGACCGTTACAGTCAATGTATCTGAACCGAAGTAGTTCAGGTTTGGTGTATAATTCACCAGACCCATTGCACTCACACTCGCCGTGCCATTCGTTGGAACTGTGGTCACTGCATAGCTGTGTGTATCACCCAAATCTGGATCAACAACAGCAACCTGGCTGGTGCCAACAATATCTTCATCCGTAACAATCGCTGTAGCTGAAGCAACCGGTGCATCGTTCACGGCATTCACTATCACACTTACCGTACCCACTACACTCAAACTACCTGCATCAGTCGCACGGAACGTGAAGCTATCTGTGCCGTTAAAGTTCAGGTTCGGTGTATAAACAAGCTGGTTATTTACAATGCTTGCAACACCATTGCCAGGCTGCGTTTCAATCGTGAATGTATGGGCCGTATCATCAACATCAACCACCGTAGGCGTCACACCGACACTTACTGTGTCTTCATTAGTAGTGATACTGGCCGTAGTCGAAGCTGGTGCATCGTTCACTGCATTGACTGTGACAGGAATCGTTACTGTACCCGTCGCACCAGCTGTGTCGGTGACCGTTACAGTCAATGTATCTGAACCGAAGTAGTTCAAGTTTGGCGTATAAGTCACAAGACCAGTTGTACTCACACTCGCCGTGCCATTCGCTGGAACTGTGGTCACTGCATAACTGTGTGTATCACCCAGATCAGGATCGGTCACGCTAATCTGAGTAGTGGCAGCCACATCTTCATCCGTCACAATCGCTGTAGCTGATGCAACCGGTGCATCGTTCACAGCGTTCACTGTCACGCTTGCCGTACCAACTACACTCAAACCACCTACATCAGTTGCACGGAAGGTGAAACTATCACTGCCGTTAAAGTTCAGGTTTGGTGTGTAAACAAGCTGGTTACCCACGATACTTGCAACGCCGTTGGCTGGTTGCGTTTCAATACTGAATGTATGAGCCGTATCATCGACATCAACCACCGTAGGCGTTACACCAACGCTGGTTACATCTTCATCGGTTGTGATGCTTACTGTCGTCGATGCAGGTGCATCATTCACAGTATTCACTGTGATTGTGACCGTCGAAACATTGGAGTTCAGTGCACCGTCGTTGGCTGTATAAGTAAATGTATCCACACCGTTCCAGTTCGCATTCGGTGCGTAGCTGAACGTGCCACCTGTATTCAAGGTCAACGTGCCATTAGCAGGTGTGGTAACAAGCAGTGCCGTCAATGCATCACCATCCACATCTGAATCATTCACCAGAACTGTCGTGCTGGTCAGTGTAATGTCTTCATCTGTTACATAAACATCGTTAACTGATACGGGCGCATCGTTCACGGCGTTCACTGTGACACTTGCCGTGCCAACTACGCTCAGCCCACCCGCATCAGTCGCACGGAACGTGAAGCTATCTGTGCCGTTAAAGTCCAGGTTCGGTGTGTAAACAAGCTGATTGCCCACGATGCTTGCAACGCCATTCACAGGCTGTGTCTCAATCGTGAATGTATGCACAGTATCATCAACGTCAACCACAGTTGGAATCACACCAACGCTGGTCACATCTTCATCTGTCGTAATTGATGCTATCGTCGATGCAGGCGCATCATTCACGGCATTGATGGTCACAGGAATATTGACCACTCCAGTCGCTCCGACACTGTCTGTGACAGTCACGACCAGAGAATCACTACCAAAGTAGTTCAGGTTTGGTGTATAAGTTACCAAACCAGCTGCACTGACTGTGGCCGTGCCATTTGCGGCTACCGTTGTGATTACATAGCTATGTGTATCGCCCAAATCAGGATCAACAACAGCAACCTGACTGGTGCCAGCAATGTCTTCATCCGTAATGATCGCAGGAGCCGAAGCAACAGGGGCGTCATTCACTGCATTCACCGTGATCGTGACAGTCGAAACATTGGAATCCAGTGCACCGTCATTGGCTTTATAGGTGAAGCTGTCAGTTCCGTTCCAGTTCACATTCGATGTGTAGCTGAACGTACCATCTGTATTCAGGGTCAACGCGCCGTTGACAGGCCCGGTAACAAGCACTGCGCTCAAGGCATCGCCGTCCACATCGGAATCATTCACCAGTACCGTTGTACCAGTCAGCGCAACATCTTCAGTGGTGGTGAAAGCATCATCTGCCGCAACAGGCGCATCATTCACCGCACTAACTGTTACAGGAATCGCCGCGACACCCGTAGCACCTGCAAGATCGGTCACCGTCACAGTGATCGTATCAGAACCGTGCCAGTTCACATTCGGGATATAGGTGACCAAACCTGTCGCACCCACCGTTACTCCGCCGTTCAGAGCGGCAGTGGTTATGGCGAAGGTGTGTGTATCACCCAGATCAGGATCGGTCACGGTAATCTGAGTTGTACCCAACACATCTTCAGCGGTAACCATCGCTGTCGCAGTCGCCACAGGTGCATCGTTCACCGCATTGATGGTAATCGCAACCGTTGCGGTTGCCGTGCCACCATTGCCGTCACTGATGGTGTAATCAAAACTGTCTGCACCAGAGTAATTGAGGTTTGGTGTGTATGTGACACTGCCATACACATCAATCACTGCTACGCCGTTTACAGGCGCTGTCGTTGCAGTCACAGACAGTGTATCTCCATCTACATCCGAATCATTGGCAAGCACATCAATCGTTACCGCAGTCTCTTCATTGGTTGATGCCGTATCGGCCACTGCAACAGGTATATCCTGAACAGCGGTCACATCAACCGTCGCGATCAGACTTGTTGTGCTATACGGATCACTAACATCAATGGTAAAGCTGTCATACGGTGCACCATTGCCATTGGCATTCGGAGCATAGATCAGCACGCCGTTTGGATGTGAAACCAATTCGCCTGCTGTCAGAACCGGCAGTGACGGCGATAGGCCATCCAGTGTCTGGTAAAGCGTACCTTTGCTTGGCAAGACAGCTACCGAAGTGGTCAGTGGATCGCCTTCCGGATCGATCGAAGAGATCGTCAGATGGGCGTAGCTATCCTCTGCCATGATGAAGCTGTCGGAGAATACCGGTGCGGTCGAGACCACCCATGCCGGTTCACTGTTCAGTGTACCGTCACCCAGCATCAGGAAGTTACCGTTGTTGCTCACATCCAGCGCATTGGTCGTGCTGCCATCATTGAGTGGCCACAAGGCCACCAGTCCTGTTTCCGCACCCGTCAATTGACGATGCATCACAGCCTGAACCTCGGCTGCTGTCCGTGCCGTGTTCCAGATACGCACCTCATCAATGCTGCCATTGAAATAATCCGTGTTGTTTGCTGCCCCACCCGGCCAGCCGTAGTTATCCACCACTCCGATCTGGCCTGTCACAAACGCTGTATGCGCAACTGCTGTCGTGCTGCTACCCATGAAGACGCCATCAATATAGAGGCTTGTACCGTTGGCATCTCCGACCAATGCCACATGATGCCACGTGCCATCATTCACAATAGCTTTGCTGGTAAGCGGTTGACTATCCGGTGCAAAAGCTGCATAGAGCAGGCCATTGGTGCCGACATAGATCATAGGCTGCGACTGCACCACCCCATAAGGATCAGCAGACATACTGTAACCAACCAGACCGCCGCTGGCTGTGGTATTGAACCATGTTTCAACTGTCACAGGGTTCTGTGCAGCGATAAGGCCACCCGGCATCTGCGCCACATCGTTGATACCATCAAATTGCAGGGCATAACCCGCCGCCTGAATACCGACCACCGGTGCATCGTTCAGCGCATTAACGGTAATGGTGACCACCGCTACACCCGAATCGAGCACACCATCGTTGATGCGGTAGGTGAAGCTGTCACTGCCTGAGAAGTTGAAGTTCGGGGTATAACTAAAACTTCCGTCAGCGGCAAAACTCAAAGCACCATTGGCCGGTTTGGAGAGTAAAAATGCCGTCAGCGGATCATTATCAGCATCGCTGTCATTAAGCAGCGCGTCACCGCTGACCGTCACATCTTCATTTGTGGTAAACGTATCATCGACCGCTACTGGAGCGGCATTAAGTGTGCCCACTGTGATTGTCGAAGTTGCATCGGCAGTCATAGCCCCATCATTGGCCGTAAAGATGATCGGATAAACACCCTCTTGCCCCACAGTCGGTGTCCAGACAAAGTTACCGGTACCGTCACCGTTGTCGGTGAAGGCTGCTCCAACAGGCAATAAACCAGTTGTTAATACAGGGATACCACCATTGGTGGCACTGGCTTCAACAAGGAAGCCAAGTTGTACACCCGGTTGAACCACATGATCCGGAATAAAGCGGATCACCGGCGGTTGCGCTGCAGCGGCAGGATCGCCAAAGACGATGGTGTAAGAACCCGTCGAGTTCGCATCAAAGAGATTGAAGTGGTAAGCCCAGCCTGTAGTACCTTTGCGTGTTTTACTCAGCCAGACATTATCCAGTGGCATCGATTTACCGTCCGAACGCACAACCGATTTGATCACTTTTGTACCGTTAAACGGATCAGCCAGATGTACATAAGCGAATCCAGCTGTCGCTGCCATCGTTAACTTATAGATACTGTCCGTGCCCGATTGCCCAAACAGAGCCAAAGCCGCCGTGGCCGTTTGGTTGATCACTGCCGAATCGCTACCTTCGGATTCGTAGACGCGCACCACACCGCCATCGGCAGGTAAGATATCAACATCAGAAGCAAGAAAATCGCGCACCGGATCACGACCCGGAAGATCAACAATCACATCGCGCAGTAAAAAGTGAGTAAAGGTGCCATCAACCAGTGAGGTGAGTTGCCCGCCCAAAGAATCGGCATGCGAAAAACTACTCGTGAACGATGTAAACTTACCCGAAAGTGAAGTCTGCATCTGCCAGCGGCCTACCGATGCGGTATAGGAATCAATCGTGCCAAAATCAAGCAACAACGATGGCGCAACCGGCGCATCATTGACGCTGCCACCCAACAGTTCGAAATTAATCAACAGACCCTGCTTATTCTCAATAATCTTCGGCTGTGCTGAATCGATCTTTAGGTTATCCGCTGCGCCGTAGCCGTTATTGGCAACGCGCACGCCAAGTGTGAAGGGAACTGGCGGCTCAAAAGCCGGAGTAAACGGATCATCCGCAAACACATCCGTTGGCAAGAAGTAGTCAAGCGTAAGGCGCGGCATGGCTTTCACGTAGATGCTGTCCGGTGCCACCTCTACCGTCTTCAGTTCACCACCGAGGGTGTAGTTCAATGTTGCGCCCACAAAATAGAGTTTCGGCGTCGGAGTGGTGACAGTTCCCGGATTCGGGATAATCAACCAGTGGATATCAGCCGCTGAAGCAGGAGCCACCGTACCGGTACCATCCACAGCACTGATGCCGGTCATAATGTCCGTGCGGATGAAGAAGGAAGCCGTGGTATTGTTCGGATCAGAGGTCGCAAGCACGGGATTACCCTGCTCATCGGTGAAATTCACCGTCACCCCAACATTTTGCAGTGTGATGGTGTCCAGTCCATTGTTGATGGTCATGTGCGCATCAAAGCCCTGCCGCTCTAAGGTCAATTCCTGCTTAATCTGAATCTTCACCGTGGCGCAAACCGATGCCGCAGCATGCGCAGCCGAAGACAAGGTCATTACACCAACCGCCAACAGACACAGCAATGCCGTAACCGTTGTCAATCGCATCAACAACCGCTTCACAGCGCTACCACGCACAAGATCTCAGATTTAACACACACAGGAATAGCTACCCCCTCTCCTTCAAGCAAAAACCTAACCTTTCACACATCTTATTCAATCTTTCTCTCCCCTCGCTTTCAAGTTCACTCCAAAACAACCCCTAACATTAACTCATTTGCCTTCCTCTAAATCAATCGAGTCTGACCCCTTTGATTTCCTGTCCCAATAGTCAGGTGGAAAATATGGCCACTTCTTAACTCGGAGAGAATATCTTTCATCCCAAGAAATATACTCTTCACCATTAACCGTATAAGTTGAATATGGTATTTGTTCTTTATCAAGCCAACGTTTGAATTTTGCATGGAGATCACCATCAAAATGCATGTTTCTTTCATATGAAACCTTATCATGAATACTATCAGGTAAATCACTTTTACTGTTCTTATCTAAATACAAACTACAGAGACGTATCTGACCATCCAGCAATTTTTGCACTCTAATAACAAGGTCAATTTTTTGCTTCCTTAATTGAACGGTCGCAGAATACTTGGCGCTTTGATCAACATCTCCATCGCCAAAAGAAGCTTCTATCAATTCTATATTATTAATACTTTTGACAGTACTGCTGGGGGTGTAAAAAAACGGGTCGATTGAACATCCAGGTGAAAGATTTACATCTTTTGTAAGAGGCAAGCCGGATAAAGTTGTTGCAATAAAAGGTGTGGCAACTCCCATAAAGTCAGCGAATTGATTCTTCATATAGTAATATGGCAACAACACAATGAATACATAAAGGCTAATTATAACCCCTATAAACTTGATTGTTTTCTTAAAATTAATTGGCTCTTTCTTCTTAGGCGCAAACATTTTTACTTATCCCATATGAAAAGCCACATAAGCTGCTGCATATGCCACCTGACAGTTTAGAATCCTGTTTCTTAATAAGACCCATCACTATCTGGTACACCACGGGCCAAAGCAGAATCTTAAACCAGCATATTCCCAGTCAGTTTCTCCCGTTTTCTCCCACTTTTCACCACACTCAGCGCTAGGAAACCAAGGCCGGGGTTTTGAACAGTCATCACCATCACAGGCCAACACGTATGAGCACATTTTTTTAAACCGTCTTTCTTGGTTATACCAAAGAAGTCCAAGTTGCGCATCTGGTTTCGGAATGATTTTAATAATCTTCTTTATTTTCTTGCATTTATCTCCACACAACAAATCTAAAGGAAGTTTATATACACTATACCATGTGATTTCTTTCTCAGGAGTCCAGCGTAATTGGCTAGTTGGCTCAAACCAGCTACCTGTTCTCATTCGTTCACAAAGAAGTCCAAAAGGATCCATGCTCATTAGAGGATTTCCTAGACCATAAATATAATTGTTTTCTCCAGCAAAAAGACCAAATATATCTTTCATTATATATCGGCCAAGTTGACCATCATATATTCTTTGAAAATTATATTGATAACCTGTTTCCACATCCAAATACTGTCCTGGCAAGCGCAAATTATTTACCACAACAGAATTTATGACAGTCGCTTTGCCAAACACTTCATAAATAGCTTCCCAGCTCTTAGCGCCATTTTTTTCAACCATCTTTTGAGGCGTTCCTAAATGATCGTTTAGATAGTAGTGATAAATAGCATTCACTGACATGTAGATAGGTTCTGTTCCCCACACAGAACTCGGTTGATAACCGTAAGTCACATTCACAGCTCCAGTGGAATCTGCTTCGGCCACTAAACCCTCATCAGCATAGTAGAAATAGACTTTCGTTCCGCCGACAATCTTGAACAGCCGTCTGCCAAAGGGGTCATAACCGTATTCGGCGATAATGTTTGCCCCCTGCTTCACCTGCGCTAAACGATTCTCACCATTGTAAATGTAATCGGTGACGGTGGTTCCTTCCGTCTTTTTAACCTGAGTGCCGTTGGCATCATATTGATAGCTCACACTTAGCCTGGCTGTCAGTTCATTGTTCGCATTATAACTCCAAGGATTAGCAACATCGCCATTGTGAGTGATACGGTTGCCCACCTTATCGTAACCAAAGGTCTCATCGGCGAGCGCTGCCTGACTTGCCGGATAATCTGCGCTTGTCAACCGGTCCAGATTGTCATACCCGTAATTATAAGCCCCATACTCGGTATTCTTCGCCGATATATTCCCAGCCGCATCGTAGGAGTAACTGTAGTTCATCAGCGTATTGGCTGCCGGATCCTTCATGTGGATATTGGTCGGACGTAGCAGTCCATCGTAGCTGTAATTTTTGGTGGAGCCGCCCGGCAGCGTCACCTTGGTCGGAGCTGACCAATTGTATCGATTGTAAACGACCGAGCCTTCGCCCGGAATAGCTACCGTTGATAGAAGGTTTCCTGCATCATAGGCGTAATCAATCCGCTTGCCATCCGGTCCGATAAAGCTCTTCTTTAACCCATTTTTGTAGTAAGCATACGATGATGAAAGAGAGAAACTACCGTAGTTGACAGTATCGGTGACCTTACGGTTATTGGCATCGTAGCTATATGTGCCGGTGGTAGTGCCATCGTCGTAGCCGGTGAGATTGCCGTTGGCGTCATAGGTGAAACTGACCGTTTTGGCGGGCATACCATTTGCTGCCGGATAGCTGATGCCTGTAACCCGCCCTGTCACGTCGTAGCTGTAGGTCGTCTTATTGCCCAACGCATCGGTCTTTTCGGTTAGCCGTCCAATTCCATCATGTACAAATACATTAAACTGCCCCATTGGCCGCAACTCTTTCACTTTTCGATTAGCTTTGTCGAATTCATAACGAAATGCCAGATTACCCTTGGCACCCTTTACTGAGAGAAGGTTATCGAAAACATCGTAAGTGTAGGCCGTAACTCCACCCGTCGGATCGGTCACCGTGGCAAGGCGACTTAGTGCATCATATGTATTCTTGGTTACCCTTCCTGCCAGATCAGTGGTTGAAACTTCGTTTCCTATCCCATCATAAGCCACGGTTGTTGATTGGGATGTGTAGGGATCCAAGATATCCGTTATGACACTCACCCTTCCTCGCTTATCATAAGTCATCGTTCGCGTGAATGTCGGAAAATTGATCGTCGACGGACGTCTCGAACAGTTGCAATCCGAACCCATGCTAATCGTGTTGCCATTGCCATCAGTGATCGATTTCATGCGACCTGATAAATCGTAGGAAAAGCTTCTTGCCTTCCCTTCCGCATCAATTTTCTTAATCAGATTGCCGTCAGCATCGTACTCCATTCTGGTAATGCCGCCTGCCGCATCGGTGGTGGAGACTAGCCTGCCCCGGTTATCATAAGTGTTCGTAGTAACGTTGCCATTTGGATCAGTCATAGTGAGTTCGTTGCCTGCCCCATCATAAGAGTAGGAAGCGACATGATTTAGCGAGTCTTTGCGTGTCAGCATCCTGCCTGCCGCATCGTAAGTGTAGGTGGTGACTTGATTCAGCGGATTCTTCTCGGTAAGCGTATTACCCATCGCATCATAGCTGTAGGTGGTTGTATTATTCAGTGGATCAGTCGTGGTCAGGCGATTGCCATAGGTGTCGTATGTGTAGCTGTAGGTCGATAGCGCACGCTTAGCTGTAAGCATCTGCCCGAAGCTGTCATAGGTGTAGTTGGTGAGACGCTCTACAGGCTTACCCACTGCTTCGGTTTTGGTGAGCATGTTTCCGTAAGGATCGTAGCTGTATTTATGGGTCACACCATTCTCATTGGTCTCGGAGAGCAGCAGTGTAAGCTTCGCATCGTAGGTTCTGGAACGGGTGGAGCCATCGGCGAAGGTTTCACTGACCAGATTATCCCACTCATCGTACTTCTTCGTGGTCTTGTTACCAAACGCATCGGTCTCAATGCGGCTATTGGCTGTGGTTCCGGCGGCCACATCCAGTGTCTTCACACCATTGATCACCTGCCGGATCTGTACCATGTCAGGGCTGTACCAGCTCTCAGTCACCTTGCCTGCCGCTGTGGTAACCTTGACGTAATACTCCTTGTTGGCTGAATCGTAGTTATAAACGTAAGACTCACCGTTTCCGGCAACATCTTTCACACTTGCGACCTTGTTGTTGGCATTGTAAAAAATATTAAGCTTGCGCCCCAAAGGATCGGTTACACTACTTAACTCAGTGCTGCTCTTGTAGGTGTAGGCCCAGGTGCTGCCTGCAAGACCGGTCACACCGCTGAGCAGGTTATTGGTATAACTATATAACACTTCACGATTGGTGTAATCCTTGATCGAGGTGAGGTTACCATTGGTGTAGCTAAACCAGAGTATCTGTTTACCGTGATGATCCAACACGCCGATAAGGTTGCCTGTCACACCATACTTCAGCGTAACCTTGATATTGTTCCGGCTACCATAGGCTACAACCCGGCCATCAATGTTATATTCAATCCAGTCACCCTGCCGGTTCTGCCAGCGAAAACCTGTGTAAGCGCCCTGTGTGCCAAGAATCTGGATCGAACGGGTTTTTTTATTGATAAACAGTCCATTACTGCCCGCTGCATAGTTATAAACCACCCCATCACGTTTGATGTAGTGCACCGTGGAACCGCCATTATTGTAGGTGATCTGAATCGGTTTCCAGGCCCGGGCAATCGCCCAGCGACCATCATAAAAAGAGCGCTCAATCTCAATGGAACCACCGAGCACCTTCACACGCATGTCGATGCTCTTTTCGTAGTAGCTGCCCTTCGTGGCTTCAACCGCTGCATAAGCTGGCAGTGCCAATCCGATCATTAACCCTACAGCGATTACAAATCGAAGCGCCCATTTTTCACAACGTATCATGCTTACTCCAACAACCATTCTACAACTCCCCATACACCACTTCCCCATCAATACGGACTGCTGCACTGGCCACCAGTGCAGCCACCTGGGCTACCTGGACCACTGCCACCGTTACAACATTTACCACATGGGCCATCCGGATTTGGTGTACAAGAGCCACCACCTGGAATCGAGGAGTAACCCGGTGCATAACTACTGCCACCGCCATAGCCACCACCACCAGTGCCATATGAAGCACCGCCACCGCCAGGTGCTGGAGGTGTACCACCACCGGTATTGCCACCACCACATGATGACGTATCACTGTAGTACCAACTATATGATGAACTACCACCTGTTAGGGTGCCGTTGGCACAATCATATGAATAACTGACCCTCGTGATGCCGCTGTTACTCCAGCAGCCACCACCTGTTGCTGCACCCGTTGCAGCCTGACCCGGCAATGACAACATCGTCACCCGATAAGGCACAATCACCACCTGCTTCGCATCCAAAGTAGCAGGCACCGCATCAAGCAGCAGCTCATATTTGAAATACTGATTACTCGCAGGAAGTGCGAACGCCACGTTATCGGCCCGAACCAGACCGTGGTTGGTCATGGTGAACTCACCACTGAACACATCGCCGGGCTGCATTGTTGGCAGGTTCACGCCACCAGGCTCAATCACCACCACGGCGGCTGGCACATTGGTCTCATAAGTGAGATTCAGATTAACCTGATACTTATCCTGAATCGTTACCTGTGTAACCGACCATGAGACCGATACCAGATCATAATCGAGGAAGATATCCTGTGTGACTGTGATGCCCGGCTTGATCCAGAAGCGGCCTGCAACTTCCTGATGGCTGGCAGCTGTTGTCCGGAACTTGTATTGACCGGCAGGTAATGCGGTGAAGATTGCCTCGCCATACACATCGGTAACCAGTGTATGATCAATGGAGAGCACCTTCTCATTCTGAACCCGGATCGATGCGCCTTGTAATCCCTGAATCGGATTACCGTTTTTATCCAGCGTAGCAGTAAAGATATCCGAGGCCTTGAACAGCACATCGCCCTGCCCCGATGCCGTGACTGCGGCATAGATACCGATATCCCTTGCCGGATGATTGGAGCTGGTGACATGCAGATTAAAGGAATAATTACCCTGTGCCACAGTCGCACCCGGTGAAAGCGCAATATTCACCACAGGTTTATCACCCACCGCCAGCGTACCGAGCGCACTTGCCGAGGCGAGATTGATCCATGCCGGTAGCGGTGAAGCGTCCTGCGTCTGAAGCACCACGCGCACATCGGTCATATCCGCCAGTCCGCGGTTCTCCAGCTGAATATTTTCAGTCACCGAACCACCCAGCGTTACACCCGTCTCAATAAAACTTGGAGAGAAGAACAGTGCAGGCTTCGCGGCAGAGAAGAAGGCATCCATGGTCACTCTAGCCAATGATGTGGTGCCAAACTCATCCACATATGCCTTAAACACCATCGAACTGTTGGCTGCAGCCGAGTTATCCGCACTGATCACCACATTCAGCGTTGCACTGCTGTTTGGCTGCACAGTAACCGGTGCAGGCAGAACAACTTTCACACCGGCTGGCAGTGTGCCTGTCGGCTGATCAAGTGCATCAAAGCTCAGCCGCACATTCGTGGCGGTCGTGCCTGCTGTGGTACTTACCTTCACCGGAATCGTCTGCTGATAATTTTTCGGAACATTGATCTTAACGGATGTTGGTGAGACAGAGATCCGTTTAATGGTAAACGAACCATGATCAGGACGACCCAATACATCCGGATGGATACACGAGAGATTATAAATACCATTCTCACCCGCCTGTGGCGTGTAGGTGTAGCTAAATGAACCACTTGCATCGGTGAATAAATTATTCACCTTCTCAAATCCTTTCACATTCATCACAAGCTTCAACGGAACCATTGCCAAAGGTGCAGCCGTGGCCCGATCTATTGCCTGACCACTGATCACAACCGGATCACCAAAGCTCGAAGCCGGTGTAATGCTACCTACTGAACAGAAATAAGCGGTATCCACCAGAATCACCTGCTGATGGGTGCTCATGCCGGGAATTGCCGTCTCATCCACCTTACCGACATGATAACGGAACGCATCCACCTCCAGACGCAGTGTCATGCTATCAGCCGCAGTGGCCGGAATGGCCATATCGATCCAACCGGAAGTAAACAAGCCACCGGCAGGAATCGTGGCAACCGTACGGCCATCCGACAGTGATCTTAGATTCACTCCTAAATATTGCGTAAAGCTCTGAACCGAAACAACGTTGCCATCAACATCCAGAAGTTTGAATCGGATATCCGGTGATACAGCTTTACCATTGCTGCGTGCTGTGATGATCTCCGTATCCACACCACTGGTGTTTCTCAAAGTGAAGCGGACACGTCCGGTTGCACCACGGGTCAGATTCTCTGACTGAACAGAAAGCGCCAGCGCACCATCAAGCACACTGATTTCTGAGCTGCGAATGATACGGGTCTGCTCACCTGTCGGTGGCATCACATCAATGGTGGTGGAGAGCGGACTCAAATCAGTCAAATCAGCAAAACCGCCAACAATCACAGAGACAGGCTTCGTTTCACCCGCCGTCAATGAGAAGCGCGGTGTGATATGATTATGCGTACCCACTTTCACTTCCAGACGAACATCACTAACCGCTGATGTTGAACTATTGCTCACGTTATAAACCAATTCATTCATAATGCCGCGTTTCACGCTGCTACCAACTGCCAGTGTTGCAGCAAGCTTCGGCAGACGCACCGTGCGACCCAGACTCTTCGCTCCGTTCGCATCAACCGCCACCACAGTGTAAAAACGCTCATCACCGATATAGCCACCATCAATAAATGGTGAGGCGGTCAACAGACCCTGATTGAGTTGCAGGCCATTTACATCTGCACCGAGATGAATATTAAACCCGGCAGCCGATGCATGGCTCCAGGCAATCTGCGGTGCATCCAGATTATACTGCGTCACCCGCATATTGCCGACCGACAGCAGTGAAAAGTTCAGATAGACAGAAGCCGACGGAAGCGATTCATTGCCCACCGCATCCACTGCCGTAACCACATAAGCATGCTCCGTAGCCGATGGTGAACCATCAATCACACCCAGTGTCGTGATACCGCTCTTCACAGGTGTAAGTCCTGTTACATCCGTGATGGATGCGGCAGATGAACGATAAAGATTATACGTGAGCGTCTCAGTCGAACCTAAAGGCGCATTCCAGATAGCCTGAATACCGGGCCCGACCAGTGTCAGAGCAAGATTTACAGGTTCAGACGGTGCAGAAGCATCAACAATCGCACTCACCTGAACACTCTGCCCACTCTCGGATTCCTGACCATTGTGCTGACGCACACTGGCAACAGTATAAATATAACTGCCATCTGCACCCGGTGTATCACTCCATGTGCTCGCCGCACCCACACGCGCAAACGAAGTCAACGTTGCTTCACCCGGTGCCTGTCGATAAACCTGATAAGCAGTCGCACCGTCCACAGGTGACCATTTCAGTTCAACCGAACCGCCGGCAAGCGCATTAGCCACTACATTCTGTGGCACACCCAATGGAGGCAGGTTGCCCTGATAGACCTCGAAACTGTTCACGCCTTCAATCGTGTTTGAAATATTGCCCAGATCATCACTGCCGCTGAAAACAAAACTCAGCGATTCAACTGCGGCAAGGCCCGCATCGGCTGGCAGGGTAAAGCCGCCCAGCCACCTGTTCGTGCCTGTCGTATAAAGATTGGTGATCGCGACAGGTGTGTTGGTGCCAGAGAGTTGATAAGAGAGCACAGGTGTGCCGCCAGACACAGCTTCACTCAGATCAAATACGACTTGAATCGTTGCAGGTGCTGCCTGATCATTTTTGATCGGTGCAACCGGTGTCACAACAACATTTCGAACCACCGGACCTATCGCATCAATATTAACCGTGGCACCGCTGGTTACCTGCGTACCACGGTTACTGATCAGGTCACGGGCGGAGAATACCGCATAAGCCGTACCCGAAGGTGTGCCTGTCTTAATTTCAAAGCTACCTGAATATTCAACATCGGTGACTTTCGTCAAAGCAACCGATATCGGAACACCCAGATTCGGCGTGATACTCAAAAATGGATCCGTCAACAGCGGCTCACTCAACGTGAGTGTAACATCAACAAAACCCGGAGCCATTCGGCCAGTGGCTGCATCATAAGCACCATACGGCGTGTAAGAAATAATCGCGCTCGGCGGCGTGCGATCCGAGAGCGCACTCACCTGATTGGAGAGATCACTCAGTGTTTGTGATGTCACAGAGAGAACTTTCACCGCAACCACACTGTAATAATAAGTGGCATCATTGACGGGGAGATCATCAAAACCAGTTGTCGTCAGAAGCGTTGTATTTGCCTTCGTTGCATTGACAACCGCCGTAAACGGCAGCGTTGAACGATAAACATCATAACCCGATACATTGGCATCACCCGATGCGAGCCAGCTCAGACGCACCGTACCACCTGAACGTGATACAGCCGTCAAACCACTTGGAGCCTTCGGAATCGCAGTGTCCACAGTGACCGTTACAGATGCACTCTTCGCACTCTCTCCGCCACGGTTCCTTGCAGTCGCTGCAAGCACATTGGCACCGCTGCTCAAGGTTGCCGTGGTGCTAAACCCACCCTGTGCAGTGACAACAACAGGCGCACCGACCTGAATGCCATTGTTATACAGCAGTACCTCTGTATTGACAGGCGCTGTACCCGTCACACCGATACTGGTGCGATTGAGCGTTGTCGGTTGTGGTGCCGTGATCACAGGCGCAACAGGCGCTGCCAGCGCTACCGTGACATTAAATGTCTGTGCTGTCGGGTTATCCAAACTGTCAAACACAGTAATCGTCATCGTGTGTGCACCATCGGTGCTGTTATAAATATCCCACAGATACGTCGAGGGTATCGAACCACTGGTATCAAGGTGCACAACCTGAGCATCCAGCTTGTACTCAACCCGGCTGATGCCCGCAGCATCACTTGCCGTGACAGAAATGGTGGAGGCCTTTGTAAGTATCGCATTGGCCAGTGGAGAAGCATCCACCGTCACGCTGCTTACCACCGGGCCAACACGATCAGGAACAGGTGTCGCAGTAACAGTACTCACCGCTTTTGTTTCACCACCGGAGAGATTCACCGCAGTCACCGCAATGTAGTAAACTGTATCATTGGTCAAACCCGCGATCTGACCACTGGTCACAACACCAACCGTCGCACGCGGCGTCATGAGACTCACATCCGTAAACGGCACTGTTGATGCATAAATTCGATACTGCTTCACAAGATTCGTTGGTGTTACCGCGCTCCAGTTCAAACTTACACGACCATCTGTACCAATCGCAGAAACCGTTGCCGGATTAGAGAGCAGGGTCACTGCCGTGCCACTGATTCCCGCACTCTCATTACCACTTGCATCCAAAGCTGTGATTCGGAATGCATAAGAAGATGAGGCGGTCAAACCCGTAGCTTGATAGCTCGTTGTGCCAACAGGCAATTGAACCGCAGCACCACCATTAAAATAGACCTGTGAATAAGCCAGATCAGAAGAGACCGATGCGTTCCAATTGATATCCGCATAAATATCTGTCGAAACAATCGATATATTACTCACTTCTCCGGGAGCAACGGTGTCAATCGCAGTGGCAATCACTGGCGTAACCGCATCTGTAAAGTTGGCTGATGAATCCACTGCAACCACAGCAATATGATACGGTGTATTGCGTGTCAGACCGGTGACTTTATAGCTCTTTGTACCAACCGGAACCGTTGCATTAGCAGCCTGCGTCGATGAAAGCGTGAACGGTGTTGTACTCCAATAAACCTTGTACTGCGCAATATCACCACCGTTGGCCAACTCATCATAACCCGACCAATCAAGCGCTATTTCCGTGCCATTGCCATACGGATCAACCGTGAGCGCAACCGCATTAGGAGCAGTATTATCATAAGTGATCGAGGTGCCAATCGCGGCACTTACATTGTTTGCACCATCAACCGCTACAAACTCAAAACTGTTCAGACCCGCATCAAGCGGTGTCGTCCAACTCCAGGTAGAAGCACCATCAAGGGCAACAGCTTCAATACCGCCTCTCTGACGAACCAGTTCACTGACCTCAAACTGATTAAGTGCACGGCTGTAGAGGCGAATATCATCAAGAAGGCCCATTAAATGATAGCTACCATCAACACCAACACACGCATCATTGCCAAGCATAAAATCAGCGGTATTTGATATGTTGGTAATCCCTGCCGTAGATCCAGAAATATCCAGTACACCATCAATATAAATAGATGTAGTTACATTACTACGAATCATTACAATATGATGGAATCCTCCATCATTCACAGATTGCTGACTTAAGATACGGCTGTAATTTTGAGCTAAATTATTTCCATCAACTTCAAAATCAACAGCCTGTTTCCGTACCAGTCGTGGATCCGCGATGCGAACATCTACAAAGCTATCATGCCCACAGATAGCGCGCTTGCTCAGAATACTTTCAAATCTGGTTGAGTTTGTCTTAATCCAAAAGCTCAGTGAAAAATCTGAAGTGCCAAAATTCCCGACTGTATTACCAAAATTAACAAAGTCATCAGTCCCATCAAAACTAAACGCCTGACCATCCACACCCGGCGCAAAGGTAGCACCATTCATCAATGTACCATGATTGTTGTTACCGGATACGTCCGTGGCATCACCATCACCCTTCCAGTGGGCAACAAGTCCTGTATAGAGATCAACCGGAGCAACTGGCGTTGTCGGAATCACCCAAACCGACGTGTTCGGATCTTTGGTGCCGCTGAAGGTATGCTGATTGATATTGGTAATCTGTGGCACCGGATCAAGCGTCAATGGCGGTGGTGGTGTCCTGTCAATCGTAAACGCCGCATTAAAGATAGAAGATTGCAATCCTGCCACATCCTTCAATCGCGCTGTGATCGTGTATGCACCTTCAACAAATGCTGTTAGAGGTGTAAACACAAGCTCTGTCCCTGTATTGCTCCAGTTACCCGATACCGCAACACCACTGCGAACAACCTGCAATTGACTACCTGCAATATCAATGCCACTGCCCCGTTCACTGTGCAGAAGCTGAACATTCTGAGGCACAGAACTCGTCAATAGATTGTCGGCAGGGATCACACCTGTAATCGAAGGTGCCACCGAATCCACATTAAACCGAACAATGACAGGGGTAGAACTGTTACCCGCAGTATCTTTGGCAATAACCGTCACATCACTTGCACCTTGTGGCAGTACAACCAAACCACTCCAGGGGCCTGTACCTGCAACCGCTTTTTCAACCCCGTCAATCCAGATCGATGATCCAGCCTCACGTGTACCCTCCATCAGTACCAGACTGGAGCTAACCAGATTGGATACCGGAAGCGCAGCGTGACTGGTGATCACAGGTGGCGCAGGCGCACTCAGATCAATCGTAAAGCTTGAACGATAAACATCGCCAACCGCTTCACCCGTCACACCATTATGATTCTGATCCATCGCCTGAGTGTAGGTCGTAATCACATTCGGCCCAACGGCCAACTGATATTTACCATCAACACTCAGAGCCGGGTTGAAGTTGATCGCATAACGTGTCGCATCAAGCTGTATCACTGAATCAACCAAAACCGCTGCGCTATACGAATCAAGCACCTCAACATCCGTGATATCAAATGAATACGGATCAAGTTCAGCACTCCACTGAATTTCAACCGAACTCACCAAACTATTTACAATACCTGACGGCAGGCTCTTCAAAACAAATACAGGGTTCGTGCTCTTGTCATACAAATAAACCGTACCCGCACCACCAGCCTGAGAACCATTTCGACCCACACCACCAATCGCATACACCTTCGCAAGATTAAACCCAGATGCATCATTGTAATAAACCGCAACTCGGCCACCGCCACCGCCG
>Ga0316204_10005833_pt1 | contig 19761 bp, 18 predicted proteins | sample 6monrhotite_MG_2_FD_205661 | JGI IMG/M metagenome (GOLD analysis project Ga0316204, IMG submission 205661) | Microbial mat bacterial communities from mineral coupon in-situ incubated in ocean water Damariscotta River, Maine, United States -... | ecosystem: Environmental > Aquatic > Marine >...
GCAGTATAGCTCGCATCGGTACAGTCTGGACCACTAGGGCTACATGGGCCACCCCAGGGCTCGTAGGTAATATTAGGGTTATAGAAAACACTGTTCAAACCCGAAGCACGCACCCGCCAGTCCACGTCTAAGGGCGAATTAGTTGAGTCACCACAATCTTCCGCATAAGCTCTGTAAGTGTTGTGACCACAGTCACGGGTATAAACATTATCAGTAACACCAGAAGCATCGTTACCATAGATATACCCGTAACCACCAACCATTGAATCATCACCCCTGAATTCAGCAGCAATCCAGGTACCGCCGGTAATCAGTGTTTCTGAATTATCTGAATTTGCACCTGTACGTAACTCGTCAGGATCATAAGCATCATAACGCCAGTATGGAGGCATCATTGTTTCCCAGTCCATGGAGCCGGAGTCATCACTTACAAAATAAATATTGGGCTGAACCGTGGCACCTAAAAACAGTGGAGTTTGCGCCACAGACAAAGGTGCCGCCAAAGTATTTGTATTTCCGCTTATAAACAGTAACGCGGACAAAGCGACGAATTTTGTTGCCTTAAATGCTTTGTCGATCATAATAAACTCCAGAATTTCCAAGTGTTTCTTTGTTGTACTTTTAAATTAAAAAACCGATTTTTTGCTGAACTATTTAAACTGACGGGTAAATGTTGTCTGCAATATCACAACAGCATTGTCTGATACACCTTCACTGCGGCTGGTAATTCTATATCCATCAATTTGTGATTCAGCCTGGGCCTTAAATGAAAGATCTCCAGATCCATTATCACCAATTCCGCCCATGCTCTGCACAATATAATCAGCCTGATTCGCGCAACCAACCTCTGCACTGATATCAGTTAAGGCCGTATCAGACCACCCGTTAGTTTGCCACCAGCTTGCCGCTTCATTGACCAGATTATTTAAAGTGGTCGTATCAATTTTCCAGACCTGTAAATTGGTTTTAGATGGAATCCCGATGGTTGTATCATCTGGCCTGATCGATACATTTTCGATAAATAGCTCACCTTGCCTTAATGCCGCTTCTGCACATTGAAAAGCATTCGCCCGATCCTTCATTGCATTATGAACTCTTACATCCATGCTATTACTTCGCATGGCGGTTACACCCATCATGGTAAGAACCGTCATAAGCACCAGTGCGATGACTAAAGCGGCACCGGATTGTTTATTATGTAATGGTGAACAGTTTTTATTTTTCATAGCTAATAAATCCATTCTTAAACCTTATCGCCAATTCGAGAACCTACCAGACGGTTTCTAACTGAAACCTCAGTACAATATGTAGAGCGTGCAAATCTATCTGTTTTGGTCGTCTGGGTATAATTCACACAGGCCAGGTTCTTATTTTGAGCCTGTGGTGATTTAAACACCGGATCAATTGAGCGCATAATAAGACCAATTCGAACACTTACTATACTCGCCCACTTATTATTTGTAGCTGTCGTTTCTGCATCAATCACATCTGCGGTAACATACCTGTCAGCGACATTTCTCACTTTAGGATCCTCTGACAAACCATACAGAATATGCATTTCTTCAACACCTTCAATCAGGCGGCTGGAAACCCCATCGACGTCCTGGTAAAGAGTCGGTACACCGTTTGCGTCACCCAATGGATCCATGCCAACAAAGTATGTAGTCACTGCCGCTCGACGAAACTCACGCTGATTTCCACTGCCTACTAATGACAGGCCTTTTTTACCTAACTGTCCTAGTGCATTATCATCCGCACCACCCCCTGAGCCCCATTGAATGCTACCCGTAGCAATTGAAGCATCAGAGTTGGTCACTTTAAAAACTTTTGCACCATAGCATGAAGTCAGCATTCCGTACTGTGACTGCTTTAATCTGACATTAACTGGTCCTGACATTTCTAAATTGAATCCAGTATCCGTAGCAACCAGATACTGTTCTGAGCTCAGGTTATATACCTCCCCAAAGCCACCGGATACACTGATGACATCGCTATCATCATTATTGAAACCACTTGCAACAAAGGAAAAGTCAGCCGGTAAGCCAGGTGCTGTTGCTCCAGCCCCGGTGTATTCATATCCTTTAATTTCAAAGCCAGGTCTAAAGTCAGCATAGGCGACTGCTGGAATATTAAAATCAATACAGACACCGCCATAACAACCGTCACTTATCACATCAGACTCACCCTGAAGTATTTGTGAATTTTTACACCCCAGTGATCCAGCAGAACGTAAGCTTTGGCCCATATATTCAAACGCAAATTTAGCATTGGTTTGCATATCCAGTTTATTACCCGATAACTTAAAACCTCGTTTGTATTGCGACTGCATATTTAGCGCTGCAGTTAAAATAGCAACACCCAGAACAAGTCCAACGAGAATTTCAACAATTGTGAAACCCGATTGAGACCTGACTTTTTTTACTTGATGGCTTAGGTATTTATTCATGGCTGAAAAATCATCACATAGGATTTGTTTGTAGTAGTACGTGTTTCTGTATCAACTCTTTGATCATCGTCCCAGTTAATCGTAATTCTATATACCGAGTCGGCTACCCCCGGGGTATCAGCAACCACCCTTGCTGTAGGGTTGGCATTGGGTAATAAATCCTCAAGCTCAACACCCCAAATATACGCGTGATATAAAGCAACTCCCGCTGAATTACAGGAAGTTGTAGAGCAATCTACGATAGAACTGGAGTCTGCGGGCAGGTCGTCATAGTTACTCGCAGCTACACCAGTAATGTTCCCGCGCATACGCTCGGCCATATTCATTGCCAGTTGTGCAACAATACCTTCATTATTTGTGACATCAGCTTCCTGTAATCCACGCAACATCATCGCCGATGAACCCAGCATACCAACCGCCAGAACAAAAGCCGCAATCATAACTTCAAGCAAAGTAAAACCCTGCTGTTTATGCACCTTAACTGAGATATTTTTTTGATGAATTAACATTGTAATCCTGCATTTATTGTTAATTTTGGTTCGCCAGCAACACTTGATCTTATCTCACGCCTTTGGAACCCACTGGTTGCACCCAGGCCACTACAGATATCAAAACCTACGCCATCACCTGCATTAAGCCAGCCGTTGTAGCTAAATGAAACCAACTGATTAAATACTGTCGCAGAAGGGGTAATTGTCATCACTGGACTCACATCTGATTTATAGGCCCAAAGTAATTCGCCATCGGCCTCTTTGATATTGTTATCATTATTCAGATCAACACCTACTATCCAGCCATTTATCCAGTTGCCATCTGCCTTGCTGCAGGTTGAACTATCGGTGCTACTACAAACAATAGTGTCTTTACCTCTTACAATGGCTTCACTTCTAGCCAGCTTTAACGACAGAATCATTTCATTTGTCATGGTCACAATTTCAGACCTTACAATTGACGTTCTGATTTCGGGCACCGCCAGTGACATAGCAACACCAACTATACCAAGCAGGGTAAACAGCTCGATTAGCGTAAAACCTCTGGATTTTGATACTGACTTTAATTTAATCTTTTTCATGTTCACTATTTAAGACCATCCTTTATACAATGTCATGGAGTTAATGATGGAACCTGATTTATCACTGATAAGCGGTAAATTCACTTTATTTACATAAACATATGATTTCACGTTAGCTTGCTTCAAGTATTTGCCTGGCTACTTTACGGGCACTTGCAATGCCTAAAATGACCCCATTTCTGTAATGCCCCGCATTCACAAATAACCCACTGATATCTTCATGGGGACCAATATAAGGAACCCCGTCTGGGCTACCGGGCCTTAATCCAGACCAGTGATGCTCAATCTCCAGCCTGGCCAGCTGCGGATAAACCTCCACCGCGGTCTTTAACAGGCTCATTTTCACATCTTCACTCAGGGACTTATCGTAACCTGTGTGCTCAATCGTACTGCCACACAGAATTCGACCATCCTTCCTGGGTATCAAATAACGGTTTTCAGCTAACAGCATCGGCTTTAATAAACCTGGAGCTCCCTTTAACAGAATCATTTGTCCTTTTACGGGCTCAACCTTAGGGGGATTTGCAAACATACCAAGCAAGTCTCCACTCCACGCACCGCTGGCTACCAGAACACAATCAGCTTGATAGCTTTTTCCATTTGCCACAACACCTTTAATCCGCCCATTCTCTACGTTTAGCTTTTCAACCTGTGCATTTTCTTCATATTGAACCCCCAGCGCCTGCAAACTACCCCTGGCGGATTTAACCAGCCGCGGATTTCTCATTTGCGCAACATCCGGTAACCACATACCGTGATCATAAAGTTCACCAAGACCGGGAGCTATCTGTTGCAACTCTGCGGCCGACTCAAACACGTTTAAATCCATTGACCATTTATTAGCCCATGCTTTCGCTGGTTCCGTCTCAGCGCTATTTAATATCAGCATGCCACTGCGAATGTATTCCGGGTCAACACCACTTTCCCGATGTAACTCCTGCGCAACATGCGGATAAAGACGATGCCCCTCATTTGCCAGCTCATTTACTTCATCAGAATATCTCCAGGGGTGCAACGGCGAGAGAATACCCCCACCCGCCCAGGATGACTCTTTGCCCATTTGGCCTTTCTCGAGTAACAGGACATCCATTCCCGATTTCTTCAACTCTCTTGCGCTCAGCATGCCAATCAGGCCACCACCTACAACAATACAATCAGTCATAATTTTTACATTTGCCATTAACAGGAATTTAATACGAAATAGTTTTTAATTATAAAGCTTTAATGCAACTTATATTCGTTACATTTTCAATAAGCACAAAAAAGGCCCACATGAATCAACATGCGGACCTCGCTGTTTTAAACAATCAACTAAAGTTATTACTTACTACAGGTATTTTTAACACCTTTAGGCGCACGCTCAATATACTTGGTGCAATAACATGGGCTTACACCTTTTTTCCAATGACGCTGGCAACGTGAAATCCACAATGCCGCCTGTTTACTATCCCACTCAGCTTCTTTCTTATCCTCTATCACTGGGTCTTTTGTTTGTTTAACCGGCTTCTGTACCACTTTTAATTTAGCCGCTGCCTTGTTTTTCTCAGCGCTAACGCCTTTGGCCACCTGTCTTTCAGCAGCTGTTTTTTTCTCAGCATTAGCACAGGGATAAGCGACACTATTCACCCTGGATTTGTACTGCGCTGGTGGGCTCGCCTTACACATTTTTATTGGCTTAGGTTTTGGCTTAGCTTTGGGTTTGGGTTTTGGCTTAGGAGCAACAGCCACCGCTTTCTTAGGCTTAGCGACAGGCTTGTTAATTTTGGCCATTATTGGCGCAAACCCACCCATAGAGTAAGATAGTTTCACCGGGCGACCATAAGGCTCAATAATAAATTCAATTTTCTTTGACTTTCTTAACAGAGCTTTTGTTTTCTCATCCAGATTAATTACAAAGTCGCCGCCGCCACCCGCGTTCACACAGGTATCATTGGCTACCACAGCATTTTGCTTGAGCTTTTTACTTATTTGTTGCTGATTTCTTAAACACCAGCCGAAAACGGGTAACTGGCGACCATCAACCAGAACATCAGAAATTGCGAGAACGTCCAGCATTCGGGTGCCAACAAGCTCACCACTGGGATCATTTTTGCCCAGACGAAGTAACATGCGGTATTTATCAATATTTAGATGATAATAATTGGTATCTGCTCCATCTCGCACCGAGCCAGACTTTATTGCAGCGCCACTGTTTTCATACCAGGGCACATTAGCGCCAAAGTCGTAATTTTTAGACTTTTTAAATGGGTTAACACCCGCCTGTGTAACACTGGATAATACCAGCGCAAAACAAAACACGCCTGACACTAATACTTTTCTGGTTAAGCCATACACGCTTAAGCCCTCTTTAAAACATTAAATTTATAACAGTAATGTCCAGAGCGCCCAATACACCGGCACCCAGACCAAATCACATCTGTAGTTTGATTATCATTTATTCTAACAACCACCAGACAATCCCAGCCCGTCATCTTGCAACAGATACTCGATTGTTTCAACATATAGCATAACAACGACTCATCTGGAGACAAATGCCATCTATTTCAGTGTAAAATCACTCATTTTACCGACATTGATTTTATTCTCACAAGCAATCCTATGAAAATATTTTTTAACGGCAATGAGCTTGAACTCAGCGCTAATACAACGCTAAAACAATTCATCGAACAGCAGGGACTCACTGGTAAGCGCCTTGCCGCAGAGGTTAATCTGCAAATTATCCCAAAAGCGGAACACGACACTCTGGTACTTAAAAACCAGGATAAAGTCGAGATAGTCCATGCCATCGGCGGTGGGTAATTAAAGACCTTTTGTACTAAATGTACAAAAGCAGCTCTAATCACGACCCGCATGGATGCGGGCCTGAACACTATTGATGGAGCCGTCTTAACACCTACCAACCTGCCAGTTAAATCAGCCGCTAGAGTACTACAATTAAACGATTCTGTATCTCACCCAAATGGGCGTATATCACGTTAGTTTGGGGTAGTTGCAAGCTTTTCCGCGACAAGACTGCTTATAACACAGTACACCAGGGATTAATCTAGCCTGTCAGACAGCAAAATCAGTGGTATCATACACACCTTCAAAACAACCAGTTAAGAGCAACATGAGCGACCATCAACTCACTATCGCAGGCAAAATTTATAACTCACGTTTACTTGTAGGTTCTGGTAAATACAAAGACCTTGAAGAAACCCGGGCTTGCACAGAAGCCAGTGGCGCTGAAATAATCACCGTAGCTATCCGCCGCACCAATATCGGACAAAACCCGGATGAGCCAAATCTGCTAGATGTTGTACCGCCAGAAAAATACACCATTCTGCCTAATACTGCTGGCTGTTATACCGCTGATGACGCTGTGCGCACCTGTCGTATGGCACGGGAGCTACTCGACGGCCATAAACTGGTTAAGCTTGAAGTGCTAGGCGATGAAAAAACACTCTACCCTGACACCGTAGCAACACTACAGGCTGCTGAAACCCTTGTTAAAGATGGCTTCGATGTCATGGTCTATACCAGTGATGACCCAATTATCGCAAAGCAGCTAGAAGAAATTGGCTGTGCAGCAGTCATGCCATTAGCCGCACCGATTGGTTCAGGCCTGGGTATTCGCAATCCATATAATATCCTGACAATTATTGAAAATGCCAATGTGCCTATTCTTGTAGATGCTGGTGTTGGCACCGCATCTGATGCAGCGATTGCCATGGAGCTGGGATGTGATGGTATTCTTATGAATACAGCAATTTCTGCTGCACAAAACCCAGTTTTAATGGCATCCGCCATGAAAAAAGCGGTTGAAGCTGGTAGAGAAGCATTTCTTGCTGGACGTATGCCTCGAAAACGTTTTGCTTCTGCTTCATCACCCATTGATGGCACCTTTTTCTAAGCCCTCATCACAATAAACGTCTGCTGGCTTAAATTAACATTCGTTTTTAAGTCAGCAGACGACAAACCCAGTTACTCCTATGATTGAAAAACACATACGTACCATCCGCAGTTTCGTAAAACGTGAAGGCCGCCTGACCCAGGGCCAGCAACAGGCTCTTGAAACCCAATGGCCTAAATACGGCGTAGATTACACAGAACATAATCTGGACTTTCATAAACTGTTTGGCCGCAAAGCAGAAACCGTTCTTGAAATTGGTTTTGGTAACGGTGATTCACTCTGCGAAATGGCACAGTCCAGCCCTGAAAAAAACTACCTGGGAATAGAAGTACACCGACCTGGTGTAGGCCGTTTATTAAATTCAATACAAGCCGCTGGCTGCGAAAACCTTCGTGTTTCAAATCAGGATGCAATTGATGTACTGGAACATCAAATACCTGACTCGAGCCTTGATCGAGTACAACTTTTTTTCCCCGACCCCTGGCATAAAAAGAAACACAATAAGCGTCGTATTGTGCAGGAAAAATTTATTGAGCAACTCGCAAAAAAACTAAAAACCGGTGGCATCTTTCACCTGGCAACAGACTGGGAAGATTACGCACAACACATGCTGAGTGTTTTAAATGCCAGCGAGCTGTTTGAAAATCTTTCAGAAGGTAATACGTTTGTGCCAAAACCTGCGGAAAGACCCACAACAAAATTTGAAAAACGCGGCCAGCGACTGGGTCATGGTGTTTGGGATTTGTTATTTCAGAAGAAGTAAAACATTTGCCACGGAGGCGCAGAGTACACGGAGGTTTTTGTTGTTAAGCGGCGTAGCCGCTTAACAACAATATATTTCTAAATTTTTTCTCTGTGAACTCTGCGCCTCCGTGGCAAATGTTTTTAACTTTAAGCACCCGTAAAGTAACTGGCATTCACCCACAGGTGAACGTAAATACTCGCGATATAACCTAAAGCAATAACCGGCGCCCATTTCAAATGCCCAAAGAACGTGTATTGACCCCGCGCCTGCCCCATCAAAGCAACACCCGCTGCAGAACCAATTGATAATAGTGACCCACCAACGCCGGCCGTTAAGGTAACTAGCAACCACTGGCCCGTAGACATTTCAGGATTCATGGTCAGCACCGCAAACATGACCGGAATGTTATCAACTATCGCCGATAAAACACCCACAGCTACATTAGCAGTTGTTGCGCCCCACTGGTTATACATCAACTCAGAAGCCAACCCTAAGTAACCCAGAAAACCTAATCCACCCACGCATAAAACCACACCATAAAAGAATAATAATGTATCCCACTCCGCCCTCGCCACCGGATTGAACACATCAAAAGCAACAGGGGAACCCATCTGCTCATCATGCTCTACATTATCTGGCTTACCATGATCACGGCTCGCAGTTTTCTTCAGGAAAAAGCCAAACAACTGAAGATAACCCAAACCCGTTAACATACCGATTACAGGAGGCATGTGCAGGAAATTATGGAATGATACTGCAGTGAAAATAGTTAGCAGGAATAAAAAGACAATACGCTTTGCCCCTCGTTGCATTTGCACCTGCTCGCCATTGGCCTCAGGCTTAACATCAGGTACCGCAAAGTGCATGATTGCCGCTGGCACCAGGAAGTTAACTGCCGATGGAATAAACAGTGCAAAAAAGGTCCAGAAATCTACCATGCCTTTTTGCCATACCATCAGTGTAGTGATATCACCAAAGGGCGAAAACGCACCACCCGCATTTGCAGCAACCACAATATTGATACAAGCCAGCCCAACAAATCGCTGGTTATCACCCCCCACAGCCATAATAACTGCACACATTAAAAGAGCGGTTGTCAGGTTATCTGCAACCGGAGAAATAAAGAATGCAAGGGTGCCGGTAATCCAGAACAACGCCCTGAAACCAAAACCACTCTTCACTAACCAGGCACGAAGTGCATCAAACACTCGGCGCTCTTCCATCGAATTCACATAGGTCATTGCCACAAGCAAAAACAGCATTAACTCGGCATACTCTAAAAGATTATGACGAACCGCATGTTCTGCTTCTACCGACATACCGTGTTGTGCGGCTACCCAGGCAATACTCCCCCAGATAATACCAGCAGCAATAATGACAGGTTTTGACTTACGCAAATGCGTAAACTCTTCAGACATCACCAGTAAATATGCAATAAAAAATATCGCAATCGAAAAGTAACCAACACTGCTAGATGTCATATCCCATTGTTTTGCGCCTTCAGCTGCAATTACAAAGTTTGAAAACAACAATGCAAAAACACCAGATAAAATACTAAACTGCTTTTTTAAATTATTCATAATATTTTTCTTTTCTTGATTGTCTTTTCTACACAGAAAAAACAATCGACGATGAAACGATTATTTTAAATTTTAAAGCCAAAAAAAAGGGCGAATAAAAATTCGCCCTTCTAACTTAAAACTTCTTACCCAAATACAGCCGTCATCATAACCATCATAACTATCAGAAATAACACTGTCATTATACCACCGGCTTTCATAAAGTCCGGTACGCGATAACCCGCAGGACCCATGATTAATGCATTTACCTGATGTGTTGGAATCAGGAATGAATTAGATGTCGCGATAGCAACCGTCAGTGCAAATACCGCAGGGTTTGCACCCACACCAATCGCAATGTTTACCGCGAGCGGAACCAGCAAAACTGTTGCGCCAACATTAGACATAACCAGGGTAAAAAACGTTGCTAATAACGCAACCGCTGTCTGAATTACCCAGATAGGTGTATCTGTACCCATGATTGCCAATGTTTGCTCAGCAATCCATTTCGCTGTGCCGGACGTTTCAACTGCCACACCTAATGGAATCAATGACGCTAACAGAAACACCGTTTTCCAGCTTACCGCTTCATAGGCTTCTTCAATTTTTAGAACACCTGAAAGAATCATACCCATTGCACCGGTTAACAACGCAACTGATAAACGTAAATCTGTAAACAAAACCAGAAACAATGCCACACCAAAAAAGAACAAGGCAGGTGCAAGCTTCTGTGGACGCGCTTCTTCTTTAGGGTATTCTGTGGTTACCACAACAAAGTCATTATTAGTTTCCAAACGTGCCAGTGCATCCCACGCAGTGTGAACTACCAACGTGTCACCCGCTTCAAAAAGCGTGTTACGGATATCATCACCTTCACGCCTGGTTACACCATCACGGTGTAAACCGATTAAAGCCAGGCCGTAAGTTTTACGCATCCAGACATCACGCGCACTCTTACCAATCAGGTTAGATCCCGGTGGAATTACAACTTCTGCCACACCGGATTTAGTCGCCGCAAGTGACTCTGAAAAAGTACGTAACTCTTCACGCAGCTTCAGGTCAAACTCTTCAACAAGTTTTTTCAGGTGACCAGGCTCTGCAATAACGCCCAATACCATACCCGCTGAAATTTCTGTATCTCGCGCAATAGAGCCTGGGCCAAAACGCAAATCATCACCCTGACGTTTGCTGGCAATTACACGCATGCGATGCGAAGACTCAATTTCGTCCAGTGTTTTACCAATAAACGCACTGCCCTCCTGGACAACCACTTCAGACAGAGAGTAACCCACACCATAAACCTGCTGAATGTAACCCAGCGGATCTGAGCCAGAGGTTGAACTTTCAGCTTTGGTAGCAGGTAATACAAAACGCCCCGCTATTACAAAGTAGACAATACCCGTTGCAACCAGGGCTAAACCAATAGGTGTTACCGAGAACAGACCCCAGGTTTCCATTTGCTGATCAGCAGGTAACGCAAGATTAGAAGCCAGAATCAGGTCGTTTAATAATATCAACGGACTTGAACCCACCATCGTCACCGTACCACCCAGAATCGCGCAGAAACCCATTGGCATCAACAAACGAGACATAGGCAAACCAGAACGCGCTGAGATACGTGAGACTACCGGCAAAAATAATGCCGCTGCGCCCACGTTTTGCATGAATGAGGAAATAATGCCTACGGTAGAAGAAATAATAGGAATGATACGTGTTTCAGAGGTACCACCAATTTTCAGAATAAACGCAGCCACTTTGCTCATTAAACCGGTTTTATCCAGACCCGCTCCAATAATCATCACCGCAATAATTGAGATTACCGCATTCGATGAAAAACCATCGAACAGATGCTGGGTATCAACCAGGCCTTCCTGCAACCCCATATAAGGTGCCAGCAAAGACGATAAGCCTAATAACACCATTACCGAGGCTGCTGCTACATCAACACCTACAACCTCAAAAGCAAACAGGTAAATAGTTAGCATTAAAACACCGGTTACCCAGGCAATTTCAATACTCGGTACAACTGTCGCCAAACCTAATGCGATTGCCAGAAAAACGGCTGCCGCCACCATCTGCTTAGTTGAGAACGTACCGGGGTTTCTTACGGTAGTCTCTTCATCGGCCATTGCGGTCATAGAACATTCTCCAGTTAAACTTTGTTTTTAATTCGTATTTATACTTACATCGCCTTACATGCGAGGTATTTTCTGAGATGCGACCACCCTCCCTTTACCAGGCTCCTGGTGCGGGATATTCCTAATTGGAAATTATTTGTGTACTTTTGGATAAATTTGTACACACGAGATAGGCCAACAAAAATGAGCCGGCATTCTGCCGCTAATGCCCTGACTATTCAAATGAAAGCAAATAACGTAACATTCCTCTATGGAATATATTAATCTCCCCGATTACAAGGCCCTTGCTACCTTAAAAGCCGTAGTTGAACTCGGTAGCGTCAATCGAGCTGCCAATGCACTGTATATAGGACAACCCGCTGTAACAAAACGCCTACGCTCACTTGATGCAAGCTACGGTGTACCCCTGATGCAGCATCAGGGGCGAAAACTCGAACTCACAGCAGCCGGTGAAAAAGTATATGCCTATGCCAGACTTGTTCTGGAGCACCAGTCAAGTCTGCTGGATGACCTGGCTTCCCTGCGTGCAGGTGATAATCGGCTACGTCTGGAGGTTACCTTTGCCATCGGTGAACACGTTTTACCTGACATACTCATGCACTTTGCTGATGTTCAACCAAAACTTCGAATTGAAAGCAGGTTAGGTTACTCAAGAAGAATTAACACCCGACTGGCTACTGGCCTGGCAGATATCGCCCTGCTTGAACAGGCACCCAGACACCCCAATTTACAGGTTGAGCCCTGGATGCAGGACGAACTCATGCTAACCTGTGGTCCGGGCCACCCATTATGGGGAGCTGATTCAATTGAGATATCTGAACTGTCACAACTCAAATATGTATTACGCGAGAAGCAGTCATCGATTCGTAACACTCTGGATAAAACATTGCATGATATCGACATCAAGCTCAACCGCGTCGATATGGAAGTAGGTTCAACCGATACCATTATTGAATTGTTACAGCGTGGCACCCAGGTGAGTTTCTTACCGCAATTTGCTGTTGAGGCTCACCTGGAGAGAAAACTCCTTCACCGTATAAAAGTAAAGAACCTGGTCATCAATCGGACACTCTGGATTGCATATAACCACACTATTCTCGACAAGCAATCTTCTGACGAATTTATTAAAATACTTAAACAAATCACCAGCACACGATCTTCACAAACCCCACATCTCACTTGATATGCATCAACAATATCTCGCTTGTTCGCACTCTCATGCCACTGACACAACAAAAAACTGATCCAGATCAAATCTGCATTAGAGTATTCTGATATTAATATACACACTATTTAATTGAAGTATTGCAGGTGAGCATTTTGAACACGAAAAACACATTATCTTTAGCTATTTTATCTACTCTGGGCCTGGCAATGGGCACAGCATCTTTTTCTGCACAGGCAATTCAGGCCGGTGATATGTTTGCACGATTTACTGCAACAACCGTTAGCCCTAATGATGACAGCACTGATTTCACAGGCGCACCTGGTGTATCACCAAGTGTTGATAGCAACACACAACTTGGCGCTACATTTGTTTATATGATTGATAACAACATTGGTTTTGAAATTCTGGCTGCTACACCATTTACACATGACGTAAGCGCTACCGGCCTGGGTGTAGTTGGTGAAACCAAACACCTTCCACCAACGTTTAGCATTCAGTATTACTTTAACCCTGAAACTAAATTGCGCCCATATGTAGGTGCAGGCATAAACTACACAACCTTCTTTGACTCAGAAACCATCCCTGCTTTAGGTGGCGATCTTGATATTGATGATTCATTTGGGCTTGCTGTTCAGGCGGGTGTTGATTATGACATCAATGACAAATGGTTTGTGACAGCAGATGTTCGTTACATCAGTATTGAAACAACAGCGACAGTCGCTGCTGTGGGCTCATCAGATATAGACATTAATCCAACTGTATTCAGTGTTGGTGTTGGTTATAAATTCTAGGCCAGTCATTTAGCTTTCTCTCTGGCCTTAACATCTTGTTAAAGCCGCTGATAATTCACAGGGACGTGATTATCAACCCAATCTCGCAAACTGTTCTTACATATCCTCAGCAGAATCTCTTAAATTTATATCCGTGCCTGCACATAACCCTCAGCAGGTAACCTATTCTGTGCCCAAACAAATAAAACCTTAGCAGTAACTCTTTTAAACCTGTTCATGATCAATAAAAACCCTCGAATAAGCGCTTACACTGAATTAAATTCGCACCCAGGGCCAAAAATCGTTAAAATACCCGGCTACTTGCCCTGGCCTGTATATGCCTACTTAAAACTGGGCCAAAAGAATTCCACCAAACTGCTGATAACACATCGTCAATGCAGATGGTAATTATTTAAAAATCAATTAGTTAAGGAGACATCAATGTCCCAAAAACACCCTGTTGTTGCGGTAACCGGCTCATCTGGCGCTGGTACATCAACGGTAAAGAAAGCCTTCGAACATATTTTCTTTCGTGAATCAATCACCCCTGTTGTCGTAGAAGGCGATAGCTTCCACGCTTATGACCGTGCTTCAATGAAAGAAGAAATGGCCAAGCATGAAGCAGATGGCAACCGTTTTTTCAGTCATTTTGGTGAAAATGCAAACGAATTTGGCAAGCTCGAAGAACTGTTCTCTTCTTACGCTAAAAGCGGCACAGGCCAGAAGCGTTACTATCTGCACTCAGAACCAGAAGCAGTAGAGCACAATGCACGTCTGGGTATCGATAAGAAACCCGGTGAGTTCACTCCCTGGGAAGACATTGAATCGGGTTCAGACCTGATGTTCTACGAAGGTTTACACGGCCTTGCGAAAACTGAAAACCACAATATTGCACAACACGTAGACCTGGGCATCGGTGTTGTTCCTATTGTTAACCTTGAGTGGATCCAGAAAATTCACCGTGACAACGCAGAGCGTGGTTACTCTGCAGATGTAATCGTAGACACTATTCAGCGCCGTATGCCTGACTATGTAAACTATATTACACCTCAGTTCTCGCAAACTGACATTAACTTCCAGCGTGTTTCTACTGTTGATACATCGAATCCTTTCATCGCTCGTGATATCCCAACTCCAGATGAAAGCTTTATTGTTATTCGCTTTAAAGACCCTGCTAAGTTCGGCACTGATTTCCCTTACCTGCTTAACATGATCAGTGATTCATTTATGTCTCGTCGTAACACAATAGTTGTTCCCGGTGGAAAGATGGGGTTAGCGATGGAAATCATACTCACGCCTATCATTCATGACATGATTGAGAAGTCCAAGAAAGCCAAATAGAAAGCTTAAAAAGCCACTTTAACTTTCACTAAAAAAGAGCCAGCATTATGCTGGCTCTTTTTTTATAAAAAAATTACTTGCTAGTGCGCCCCTCACTGCAGATTAAAGCTAACCAAAACAGAACAACAAAGTTACAATGGTTCTTAGCTAACTAATTCACTGGCATTTTTTAGCCACATAACCTTTTTATAATTATGTGAATAGAACAAGGGAATAAACTACACTCAGATGATGCAACAATTTTTACTCGCACAAAGCGCAGAACAAACCGCAGAAGATCTTCTTGAGGACTGCCTCAAACAGCTTGGTGATATTCCGCCAGAGGCTACGTTTGGGTTTTTATACCTCAGTGATCACATGGTTGATCAGGCAGATTACCTGTTAAACCAGCTTAAAAACAGCACCGGTCTTGCACACTGGGTTGGCAGCACAGGCATTGCCTTAATTGCCACAAACAAGGAATATTATGATCAGCCCTCTATGGTAGTTTTGATAGCTGATTTTAATGAAGCCGATTTCCACATACTGCCAAATTTTGTAAGCAACACCTCGCAACTCTCCGGTGAGTTATTAGAATGGTGTTCACATAATGACTTTAATGTTGGCATGGTGCACGCAGACCCTGAAAATAGTGAAGTCCAGACGCTACTCCATGATCTCGGTGAAGATATCCCGGGCGCTTTTCTGGTAGGTGGTGTCACCTCATCGCGCAGCCATAATATCCAGTTTGCCAATGACAGCCTGCACTCAGGCATTTCCGGCGTTTTATTTTCTCAGCAAGTCCCCATTTTAAGCAACCTGTCTCAGGGCTGCACTCCCATTGGCCCGAGGCACCGGGTGACTCAAAGCGACAAAAACATTGTCTTCACACTGGACGATAAACCCGCGCTGGATGTGTTAACCGATGACACCGGAGAAGTTATTGCCCGTGACTGGGAACAGGCTGCAGATTATATATTTGCCGGACTAGTCAATAAAAATGCAGACACCGATGACTACACCATAAGACAACTTATCGGTGTTGATGTTGATGATAAACTTATTGCTGTCGCAGATTATTTACAACACGATCAGGAAATTATTTTCTGCCGCCGTGACGGCAACTCAGCACTGGAAGATATGCAGCGCATGTTACTACAGCTTAAGTCACGACTTACATCGCCCATAAAAGGTGGCATATACATTTCCTGCCTGGGCAGAGGCAGAGAACAGTTTGGCACAAACTCTGAAGAAGTTCGTTTGATCCATACTGTACTGGGCGATTTTCCACTCGCCGGTTTTTTTGCTAATGGCGAAATTCATAAAAACATGCTGTATGGTTTTACCGGTGTCTTAACATTATTTATTTAAATACGTTGATTGATACTCGCGAAACCTTTTTACAGTAAAATCTGTACCTATAGAGTTTCAAATAAAATTAAAACACTATGATAATCGATAGCCACTGCCACATTGACTTCACTGAATTTGACGATGACAGGCAAGATGTTTTATCGCGCGCCAGTAAACTTGGCATACAAAAAATTATCGTTCCAGGGGTGAGGCAAAACACATGGCAGCGCATTACTGACTACTGCCAGACTTATGCACAACTATTTCCCTGTTACGGCCTGCACCCATATTTTTTAGACAGTCATTCTGAAAAAGACCTGGATCTTCTTAAAACACTTTTAAAGGAAAACAGGCCCGTAGCGGTGGGGGAATGCGGTCTCGACTATTTTCTAAAAGATCTCGACAAAGATAAGCAGCAATTTTATTTCGAGCAGCAGTTAGACCTGGCGATTGAAACCGACCTGCCGGTCGTTATACACGCCAGAAAATCGACTGAAGCGGTTATCAAAGCTATCAGGCAACGCCCCGGTTTACGCGGTATGATCCACAGCTATTCCGGCAGTTACGAGCAGGCTAAGCAGTTAATCGAACTCGGCTTCTATCTAAGTTTTGGTGGCCCCATTACTTATGAAAAATCGACTCGCCTGAGAAAGCTGGTACAGGATCTGCCCCTCAGCAGTATTCTGATTGAGACAGATGCGCCTGACCAACCCGTCGCTAATTCAAAATCAGCACGTAATGAGCCAGGCTTTATAATTGATGTCGTCAAATCTATCGCAAGCTTACATCAGATAACCTCAGATGAAGTGGCATCTATCACCACAGAAAATGCCAATCGCTTATTTCAACTGGTATAATACACTTTTACTCAAACATTCTATCAGGTTCCAGCCATGTCCAATCAAGATCAGGATCTATTACTCCGCCAACTCGCCGACTCATTTATCACTATTGCAAATGATCATGCCGAAAACCATGATAAAAATATAGTTAATACCGCATTCATGTATGCCGCATCGCGTTTTAGTGCTTATGTTGCGGCATCCAGTGCCCGCAATGTAGAAGATTTTATAGGCAAACAAAAGCAGGGCATTGATTTTTTCACCGGTGAGTTTCATAACATGCTTGAAAGCAATATGAAAAATTACGAGAAAATTTTTCAACCTACAGAGGAGTTACGCTACGCAGAGTTTATGAAAAAAGATTAAGAAAAAAGATATTGTCACAGAGACGCGGTGACACAGAGAAAAGAAATAAACTTTTGTTTTCACAAAGCCGGTGTCTCTGTGACAAATAGCCACTAAAATTACTTTTTCAAACCCATCCAGACGAAAAACGCCCCAAGAAAGCCAGAGCCCCAGCTAATCACCGGTGCATTAAACGCCACAGTAAGATTTTCCATTGGTTGCCCCATAAGTATTGCCGCAACAATAAACCCTGACAAACCAATCAATACATATGATAAACGTTTGTGATTATTTTCAATGTTTTCATTAAGCTTGTTAAAGGCCTCGGTTTGTTGCTGATTGTTCTCGCCTTCTGCTGCTTTTTTGATTGCATCAAAAATTAACTCCGGCATATCAGGCATTTTTTCTACAATGTACGGCAGGTTCTGCTTGAGCCCTTTTATTAATGCTCGGGCACCTACCTGCTCATTCATCCATTTTTCTAAAAACGGCTTGGCCGTTTTCCACAGATCTAGATCAGGATAAATTTGCCGCCCTAAACCTTCAATGTTCAGCAATGTTTTTTGCAACAAAACCAGTTGTGGCTGAACTTCCATATTAAACCGACGCGCAGTTTGAAATAAACGCAATAAAAGCTGGCCAAATGAAATTTCTTTTAAGGGCTTTTCAAATATAGGCTCGCAAACACTGCGTATTGCCGATTCGAATTCATCAACCCGCGTACCCGCAGGTACCCAGCCTGAGTCAACATGCAGTTGCGCTACACGATTATAATCTCGTTTAAAAAATGCCAGAAAATTTTCCGCCAAATAACGCTGATCTCCTGGGCTCAATGTGCCGCAAATACCAAAATCAACTGCAATATATTTAGCTTGCGCCGGATGGCTTGTATCGATAAAAATATTACCCGGATGCATATCCGCATGAAAGAAATTATGTGTAAACACCTGCTTGAAAAATATCTCCACACCCAGCTCTGATAAATATTTCATATCAATACCATCGGCTTTCATCTGTTCAATATTTGACATGGAAACACCATGGATTCGTTCCATAGCCATCACATTACGCCGTGTATAATCCCAGTATATTTCTGGAATATATAACTGTTTGCTCCCTTCAAAATTTCTTCTTAACTGACTCGCATTAGCTGCTTCACGCATTAAGTCCAGTTCGTCAAGTATTGTTTTTTCGTACTCTTCAACGATTTCAACTGCACGCAATCGTCTCGCATCTTTTGAATACCGCTCAGCTAACCTGGCAATAATAAACAACAGAGCGATATCACGTTTTATCACCGGCAAAATATTAGGCCGTAAAACTTTTATGACAACATCCTTGCCATCTTTTAATTTTGCGGTATGTACCTGCGCAATAGATGCCGATGCCAATGGCGTTGGATCAAAATCATCAAAATATTCTTCTATGGATACGCCATATGCCTGCTCTATTAACTGACGCGCTTTCTTGCCATCAAAGGGCGGCACATTATCCTGCAATGAAGAAAGCTCTTCTGCAATTTCTTCTGGCAATAAATCTTTACGTGTTGAAAGCATTTGCCCAAATTTGATAAATATCGGGCCCAACTCTTCAAGCGCTTCACGAAGGCGTCTGCCACGTGGCGCACGATTTTTTGCGAACCAGTTCCACGGTAATAAAAATATTAAAAACCTGAATGGCCTGAACAAATGAATTGCAAAAATTATTTCATCCAGTCCGTGACGCGCCAGTACATAATTAATATGCAGTAGTCTAAGAATTTGTGCTGGTTTAATCATAAAATAAATTCTGCTTATGTTTCTTTTTTATTATTTAAAAGATTTATTTTTGCAGCCAGTCGATCAACACCTTCTCTAAGCTCATCAACCTGTTGCACAAACTTGCGTAACTCTGCATTAGCAGGGTTTAAATGTGACTCTTCCTGAAGGTATTCTCCCGCATCGAGGCTTACAGAGTTAGTGCTGCGTTTTACCCACTGGTTTACATCACGAAACATATTACCCAGTTTGTGCGCTGCTATATCGCCAATATTTTGTGCCAGCAATTCTTCCCAGTCGATATCCAGTTGAGCCAGTATTCGACTAAACTGATTTGCCAGTTGCGTATCACCT
>Ga0316204_10005834_pt1 | contig 19755 bp, 15 predicted proteins | sample 6monrhotite_MG_2_FD_205661 | JGI IMG/M metagenome (GOLD analysis project Ga0316204, IMG submission 205661) | Microbial mat bacterial communities from mineral coupon in-situ incubated in ocean water Damariscotta River, Maine, United States -... | ecosystem: Environmental > Aquatic > Marine >...
GCTTGGGTTTCGCTTAAGCTTGCTATGGGATGGCTCGTGGAAGAGGGCGTTCTCAAAACCGACCCCGTATTTGACCAATTGGCTGCGGTCTCCTGTGGCATGGTAGACGGCACGGCGCGGCTCGATTTGGAATATGAGGAAGACAGTAAAGCGTCCACTGATGCGAATTTTGTGCTCACGAATTCTGGCGGGATTGTTGAAATTCAAGCGACGGCTGAAGACAGGCCATTGCCGCAAGCCAACTTCAATGAGCTCTTCGATCTCGCGCGCAAAGGTATTGGCGAGCTAGGCAAAATCCAGAATTCCGTATTATAAAGAAAAGGAGAAGCAGCGGGAGCGCGCTGGGGGGCTGAAAAAGGCCCGATTGGCGCTCTTGGGAAGGGGCGTATGCCAATCAGGCCCGCTCCCGCTACTTCTTCACCGTCCGGTGGAAATTCCTCCGGGGGCTTTCTTTAAACGGGTCAGGCGTCTGTGCCGTCTCCGTCATCCTCGTCATCGAAGCTCAGAAGGTCGCCAGGCTGACAATCCAGCTCATGGCACAACGCTTCCAGCGTCGAAAATCTTACTGCTTTGGCTTTACCTGTCTTGAGAATGGACAGGTTTGCCATTGTGATGCCGACCCGATCGCACAGCTCTGTCAGAGACATGCGGCGCTCAAGGAGCATCCTGTCGAGGGTGACGCGAATTGGCATTTGCGCGCCTCCCTAAATCGTTAATTTTTGTTCCTGGCGCATTCGGGCTCCTTCACGAAGGACCTCCGATAACACCAGAAGGGCGGCCACAGCGAACCACGGCCCGAGATTGAGATCGAAATGCGTGAGCTCCACGCCACCGATCCGAAAATTAAAGACGGCCAGCGAGATCGCGACCAGTCCTTGTGCGGCATAACGAACGACCTGGTAGATACCAATTGCGATCGCGATAATCCGCAGATGACCCGCATTTTCAGGAACAAAGGGGTCGCCTGAAATAAGAGTCCTGACGATCAACCTCAAGCGATGAACGATCACCAGAAGCGTCACAATTTCTCCCACGACGAGTGGAAGCATAATAATTCGGTCAACCGCGCCCATCAGGGAAGTGGCAACCCCGCTCGGTAACCAGCCAAAAAGCTGAGCCCCGAACAAAACTGTGGCAAGCAGTACGGTAATGGCGCTGACGGTCAGAACCGCCCACAAAAGATACCAGATGATATCCAGAAACCATTTCAGGCCACCGATCATCGTGCTGGGTCTTGTCGCCTCCATTTAGTCCTGCCCCTTTATTGGTTCCCGGCGGCGCGTCTCCGCTACCACCGGGACCATTTTACGCTCATGCAATCGCCGGGGCTAGAGCGGCAACGACGCCGGCACCAACCGAGATGATGAGAAACGCATTGATTGCAACCGCAAGAATTGTGCGAGCTGTGTTATTTTCGGACCTGATCATTTTAGTTCTCCAGTTGTTTTGTTTCAATCGACCAAATGCTAAAGTTTGTTGTTCGAACGATCGTTTCGCCGTCCGTGGATTTATCGATAAACATAAAATTTCGACTCCGCAAGCAAAAAATATCGTTTTTCGATATTAATTTTCCGAAAGGCGATAATAAATGGGGGTAAATAGAGCCGTGTCAGTGGTAAATTCATGGGTTTTGGCGTCACATAACCCCGGAAAAATCAAAGAGATAGGAGAATTGCTAGCGCCATTTGGCATCAAATTGCAGTCCGTTGCAGATTTTTCGCTTTCTGAACCCGATGAAACGGAAGCGACATTCGCCGGTAATGCGCTGTTGAAGGCCCAAGCAGCAAGCGATGCGACCGGATTGCCAGCCCTAGCCGATGATTCCGGCTTGTGCGTGAAGGCGCTGGACGGCCAACCGGGAATTCATTCTGCCCGTTGGGCTGGAGAACCGCGGGATTTTGGACGGGCCATGCAGCGAATAGAGGATGAATTGCAGGCGAAGAGCGCCACGGATCGCAGTGCGTCCTTTGTTTGCGTCCTGGCGCTGGTTGTACCGGGAGAGCCTGCCCGTCTCTATGAAGGTCGTGTCGCGGGCGACATGGTTTGGCCGATGCGAGGCGAGGGTGGTTTTGGTTATGATCCGGTTTTTCGTCCAGCAGGAGAAGTTCGAGTGTTTGCCGAAATGAGTTCCAGCGAAAAAGCGGCTTTGAGCCATCGTGCCCGCGCGCTCTCGAAATTGATTGAGGCCGAGTTTGGGAATGTCTGACACACCGCTGGGTCTCTATATTCACTGGCCGTATTGCGCACGGATCTGTCCCTATTGTGACTTCAATGTGTATCGAGCTCGCGGGAAGGATGACGCATTGTTCGACGCTTTGCTCGCAGATCTGGATTATTGGGTCGCGCTTTTGCGAGGCCGGAGGCTGTCCTCGATCCATTTTGGCGGTGGTACGCCGTCGTTGATGACGGCGCAACAGGTTGGTCGACTAATTGAACGTGCTCATGACGGTTTTGACTTTGATCCGGATATCGAGATTGGCCTCGAAGCCAATCCGAATGATGTTGACCGCTTTGCCCCGTTTGCCGGAGCCGGGGTAAACCGTCTTTCACTGGGTGTACAAAGCTTTCAAGACGGACCGTTAAAGGCGCTTGGGCGTGACCACGATGGTGACGCAAGTCAAAAAGCGCTGGGTGCAGCGCTATCGACCTTCGCAAATGTATCAATTGATTTGATATATGCGCGCGAAGGTCAGACCGAGGCGGCCTGGGCCACCGAGTTGTCAGAGGCGCTGGCGACCGGAATTTCCCATTTGTCACTATACCAATTGACGATTGAACCCGGTACTGCCTTTGCCAAGCGTGTTGATCGCGGCGAGCTTTCCCCACCGGGCGATGACGTAGGCGAACGCCTTTACAGGCTTACTCAGACACTTTGTGATGATGCCGGACTTTCGGGGTATGAGATATCCAATCACGCCATGCCGGGCGCGGAATCACGGCATAATCGACTATATTGGGAAGGCGGCGACTGGATCGGCATTGGTCCCGGCGCTCATGGCCGGATTGGCTCACATTCGCAAGGAGGACGTCTGGCAACAGAGACCGCCCTTCGTCCTAGCGACTACATTCGCCGACAAACCGAAACCGGCACCGGATCAACGTCCGAGACGTTGTCTGCCCTTGATGAGGTGCGCGAACGTATCTTGATGGGATTGCGGGTAGATGGCGGGCTAGATCTTGACCGGCTAAAACGCACGACAGGCCTTGGCATGAATCCTGATGAGATGACCCGCTATGTTGCGCAGGGTTGGCTGAAACAATCGCGCACCCACCTTAGTTTTTCCAAAGAGGGTCGATTATTGGCAGACGGCATTGCCGCTGCGCTGTGTCCCTAGAAAATTGACGGTGAAAATTCGCGCGGCGCAGGTTCGATCACACGAAACGCGTTGCGGCGCACTTCATAAATAGCAAGCCCGCGTTCGATCTGCCCATCGGCCCGGAAGCGAAACAGGCCATCGGCACCGTAAAACCCCTCTGGGTCCTCTAGGGCCTCGCGGCTGACTTCGCCCTCATTGGCAAAGAAGACAGATAGCAAAACGGCATCATAGGCATGGCTGGCAATGCGTGATGGTTCGTCGCCAAAAGCCGCTTGATACTGGGTTACAAAAGCTTCGTGCGCTTCAGCATCCGGGCCGGCAAACCATCCGCCATGAAGGACGGGTTCGCGCCGCGTCTCTTCATTATTCCAAAGGCCGGTGCCCAGGAAGCGGACGATGAGTGGGTCAATTTCATGATACGGCAAAAGCGGCCCCAGCGTGCGCAAGCGAGTTCCGCCTTCTGGCAGCATGACAGCCTGGAAGGGGGCGTTGGCAGATGGAACCCATTCGCTCGAATTGAACATCATCGCGTCTTCTGCTTCAAGGCTCGTAAAGCCCAACTGAGCGAGGCGTCGTGCCGCCGATGTCATGGCTTCAACGCCGCCGACATAGGTTTCCTCGGCGACAAGAGATCCGCCATTTCGTTCAGCGCTCTCGACAAGAGCGTTACGAACTGCGCTGCCATAAGCGCCGCCCGGCCCGATGAAGGCAAAACGTTCAACACCCAGCAGGGACACATATTCCGTAATGCGCGCAACTTCCTGCTCGGGAGGCAGGCTGAGGAGATACACTCCATTTCCAGCGATGCTGGTATCTGTTGAAAACGCCAGAACCGGCACATCATATCGACGGGCCACTTGCCCCGCTGCTTCGGCAGCCGTGCCGAAAAGTGGTCCCAGAATAATGTCGGCACCATCATCGATTGCGGCTTGGGCGGCCTGACGGGCGCCTTCAGCTGTTCCGCCCGTGTCTTTTGGCATGATCAGCAGCGTGTCCGAACCATGCTCGAACAGAGCCAACTCGGCAGCCCGCAAAAGGTTGGAAGCTTCATTGCGAGCAGCCGCGTTCGGATGGCTGAAAGGTAAAAGCAGGGCGGCGCGGGTTAATTCGCGACCCTCAAGATGACGCGGAACGACCCCATCTGCACGAACGATCTCTGGCTCGATGACTTCGGGAGGCGTTACTTCCGGCTCGATGACAATCGGCGGCGGAGGTGGAGGCGGTGGTGGCGCGGAGGTTGTCGCGCATGCCGTCAGAGACGCCATTGCCAGCGTTACAACAATCGGTCTTGGTAGTTTGCGCAAGCCGCGCAAAGATGCTGCGAGAATCATGACAGAGCCGCCTTCACATATTCCCGGCAAAGCTAGCCGCCGCGCTCCCGCACCGCAACCGCCTGAGCCGGGGCTAAACATTGTTTCCACCCCCATCGGCAATCTTCGCGACATCACGCTGCGCGCCCTGGACGCTCTCGGCGGCGCTGACCGCATACTTGCCGAAGACACGCGCGTTGCCCGAAAACTGATGGACGCCTATGGCATTAGTGGAAAAGTCTTACCTTATCATGACCATAACGGGGCGAAGGTGCGACCTGAAATTCTTGAAGCGCTCGAAGCTGGCGAGCGTGTGGTGCTAATTTCGGATGCCGGAACGCCTTTGATCTCCGATCCCGGGTATAAATTGGTACGCGAGGCCGTTGAGGCCGGGCATCCGGTTCGAGCCCTGCCGGGGGCTTCGGCGCTACTGACAGGCCTTGCTGCGGCTGGCTTGCCTAGCGACGCCTTTTTCTTCGCGGGCTTTTTACCGCCGAGAACGGGTACCCGAAAAAACCGACTGAAAGAGTTTGCTTCCATTCCCGGAACTCTGGTTTTCTATGAATCGGGACCGCGGCTCGCGGCCAGTCTGGCAGATATGGCGAGCGTGTTGGGCGTGCGCGAAGCTGTTGTCGCACGGGAATTGACCAAGAAATTTGAAGAATTCCGCCGGGGTCCAATTGCAGAATTGGCCACTTTTTATGCGGAAAACGGTCCTCCGAGAGGTGAAATCACCCTGCTGATTGGCCCCGGCGAGGGTGTCGGTGGAATTGAGATCGATATTGACGCGGAATTGCGGGCACTCATTCCCGGCTTGGGAGTTAAGGGCGCGGCGGCAAAAATTGCGGATGCCACCGGTCTGCCCAAACGCGACCTTTATGCCCGCGCGCAGGCCCTGAAAGACAATTTCGAGTGACGGGCGAGCGCCAGAAAGCTGAAGCGCGTGGCCGCCGGGCCGAAAAATGGGCGGCGCTGTGGTTGATGTTGAAAGGTTATCGTCTCGTCTCCATGAGGGAAAAAACACCATCAGGTGAGCTGGATATTGTCGCGCATAAGGGCGATATTCTAGCGATTGTGGAGGTGAAAGCGCGTGATACCCTGGAGAAGGGCATCAACGCGCTGACCTGGCATCAGCAACAGCGCATCATTCGCGGAACGTCCAGCTTTATCGGTCGGAGGCGGCAATACGCCGGATTGGCCATTCGCTATGATTTGATTGTGGTCCGGTCTTGGCGGCTGCCACGACACATGCGTCAGGTCTTCTGGCCGGAAGGTAGAAATTCACTGGACTTTAATTGAACGGAATCATTTGCACGGATAGTGTGGCCACCGGGCTGTCCAAACTGGAGTGTTGACGCATGTTTTTCCGCCTCATCCCTGTGTTTTTAACGATGACTCTTGCGGCATGTGCCGCTGTGCAGCCGGAGCGATCCGTTGGCCGCGATATTGACGACACGAATGCCTCGCTATCGATCAAGGCGGCCATGACCCGTGCCGAAGGCTATGCGCTGGATGGTGTGGACGTTGAGGTTACTGACGGTCTTGCGCTTTTGACGGGAACGGTCCCTCGGGCAGAAGATAGCCGACAAGCGGAATGCCTCGCCTGGTCGGCGCTCGCAGTTCGAGCCGTTGAAAACGAGATTTCAGTTGCTGACGCCTCCACGTTTCGAGATGGCGCGCGCGATAGTTGGATCACCCAGCAGGTTCGCGGGCGACTTTTGCGGGATCGCTCAGTTCGCAGTGTGAATTACAATGTCGAAGCTGAAAACGGTCGCGTCTTCCTTTTGGGAGTAGCGCGAACGCGCGGAGAGCTCGAACGTGCTGCACAACACGCCTCGCTCGTTGACGGCGTTACAGAGGTCGTCACTTTTGTTCGGGTCGTTGGCGAGGAAACCGCCTCCATTCCACGCGGACAGCGACGAGCTGCCGCTTGTAGCGGCGAAGCCACTCCGGCAAGCGAATCCATGCCATCTCTGGCTCCGCCGCAAGATGTGCGGTCGGCGCCTTTCACACCTATCGATTAGTCAGGACACAGAATGAGCCTTCGCATTGCGGTTCAAATGGACCCGGTTTCCGGCGTCGATATCAATGGAGATACCAGCTTTGCCCTGATGGAAGCAGCGCAGGCGCGTGGCCACAAGCTGTGGACCTATCAACCCCAACACCTGTCATGGGAAGCCGGCAAGGTAACAGCGCGGGCACGCCCCGCTGTGGTCCAGCGCGTGGCTGATCAGCCCGCTATTGAGGGTGAACGCGAAACGCTGGATTTGTCGGAAGACGTGGATGTTGTTTTGATGCGTCAGGACCCGCCGTTCGACATGTCCTATATCACGGCTTGCCATATTCTCGAATATCTCAAAGGCAAGACGTTGGTTCTGAATGATCCGGAATGGGTGCGATCCAGTCCGGAAAAAATCATTCCACTGGACTTCCCGGACATCATCCCGCCGACTTTGATTTCGCGGGATTTAACCGCGATCAAAGCATTCCGCACTACGCACAAGGATATCATCCTCAAACCGCTCTACGGAAATGGCGGGGCGGGTGTGTTTCGCGTGAAGCCGGATGACAGCAATTTCTCGTCCATTGTCGAAATGTTCTTCGGCATCAACCGCGAACCGATCATCGCGCAGGCTTTCTTGCCGAATGTCAGTCAGGGTGATCGCCGCGTCATTCTGATTGATGGTGATCCGGTCGGCGTCATCAATCGTGTCCCCCTACCGGGCGAAACACGCTCCAACATGCATGTCGGTGGGAAAGCCGAAGCCGCTGAATTGAGTGAGGCTGACCAACATATCTGTGATGTGATCGGGCCGGTGTTGAAACAGCGCGGACTGGTTTTCGTCGGCATCGATGTCATCGGCGATCGCCTGACGGAGATCAATGTGACCTCGCCGACTGGCGTGCAGGAGCTTAAACGCTTCTCCGGCATTGATGCCGCGGCGTTATTTTGGGATGCAGTGGATCGGCGACTGAGCGCTTAACTCAACGCAACCTTGACTCGATTCTGCTTTTCGTTCTTATTATGTTCCTGTTTTGATCGGCCTGCTTTCGCTTATTTGCGGAATGCCGTTGATAAAATTTGGCTTGCTTATTTTGGCAGGCCGGACAGGAGACGAAATATGGCGGCCAAAACCACGACAATCGCTTTTGAGGGCGCAGCCGCTCAGCGAGTCGATGTTCAGGCTCAATTTGCAGGAGGGCAACCCACCTTTGCGGTTGTTGGTCTCGCTGACAAAGCCGTGGCCGAAAGCCGTGAACGTGTTCGCGCAGCTTTTGCGGCTATTGGCCTGTCGTTGCCGCCGGGGCGCGTCATCGTCAATCTGGCACCCGCCGACCGCCCCAAAGAGGGTGCGCATTTCGATTTACCGATTGCCCTTTGCCTGATGGCGGCGATGGAGGTGATTCCCCCGGATGCCGCCGCTGACCATCTCGCCATGGGCGAATTGGGGCTGGATGGCTCTATCAATATGACGCCGGGTGCTTTGCCTGCGGCGATGGCGGCCAGTCGATTTGATTTGGGCTTTATTTGCCCAGAAGCCTGCGGTCCAGAAGCGGCTTGGGCTGGCGGTGAGTTGTCGATTCTGGCTCCTGCCTCACTCATCCAATTGGTCAATCATTTCAAAGGCCGACAAATGTTGTCGCGGCCGGTTCCCGGTGATTTGATCGACAGTCGCCCGGACCTGGACCTTAAAGATGTCAAAGGTCAGGAAAGCGCAAAGCGAGCCTTGGAAATTGCGGCGGCTGGCGGACATAATCTTTTGATGGTCGGGCCTCCGGGATCTGGTAAATCCATGATGGCGGCGCGGCTTCCCGGGTTATTGCCACCCTTATCTGCGCCCGAATTGCTGGACGTATCCATGATTCAATCGGTGGCTGGTTTGCTGGAGCGCGGTCGGCTGACGCGGTCGCGACCTTTCCGTGCACCTCACCATTCGGCATCAATGGCGGCGTTGGTGGGGGGTGGCCAGAAAGCCAAACCGGGCGAGGCTTCGCTCGCGCACCACGGCGTCCTGTTCCTTGACGAATTACCGGAGTTTCATCCGCAAGTGCTCGACAGCTTACGGCAGCCCCTTGAAACTGGCGAGATCGTGGTTGCCCGCGCCAATGCCCACATTACCTATCCTGCGCAATTTCAACTTATTGCGGCGATGAATCCCTGCCGTTGTGGTTGGGCCGGCGCCAATGGGGAAGCCTGCAAGCGAGGCGCGCGTTGTGCTGCCGATTATCAAGCGCGGATCTCTGGACCGATGATGGACCGGATTGATCTTCATGTTGAAGTCCCCCCAGTGACGCCTGCGGATCTGGCCGTGCCACCCCCTACCGAAGGTACCGAAGAGGCCGCTGCGCGGGTTATGCGTGCGCGAGATGCACAAAACGAACGCGGACGCCTGAATTCTAGGCTGACGGTGGATTTGCTGGACCATGTGGCGGAACCAGATCGCGGAGGACAGCAATTAATCAATCAGGCCGCCGAAGTCATGGGGCTAACCGCGCGAGGTTATCACCGCGTGTTGCGTTCCGCCCGCACCATTGCTGATCTTGACGGGTCTGATGGCGTGCGCCGTGTACATATTGCGGAAGCGCTGTCTCTTCGCAGAGCAGCCCCCGGTGCTGGGTCCATGACCACGGGCAGAAGCCGTGTTTCAGCCGGTTAGGACGGAAGCGGTTCTTTAACCGGTTCGAGGCTAGACTTACCTCATGACATCGACACCAGATACACCTCCCTTTGATGCCGCTGACGCAGCGCTGATTGCGCTGGATGCCACCGGCGAGATGGCGCTTTTGCGGGCTGCCGATGGCCGCGTTCGTTTCGTCAACCATGCTTTCCTGTCAGCCTTTGGCGGCAAGCGTTCAGATTGGACCGAGCGCTGGTTTTCTGTTGCGCCGGCTGGCCCGGTTGATAAGGGCTCGCGGAGATTTGAAGCCCTAATGCGGACCCGTGCGGGCAATCGCTGGGTGGAATGGGATGAGCGCCCTGTTGAAAGTGGTGGATCGATATCCATTGGTCGGGATGTTACCGATCAACGCGATGAGGACGCCGAACGTCAGGAAGCTGAAAATGCACGGACGCGGTTTTTTGCGTCGGTAACCCATGAGCTCCGTACGCCTCTGGCTGGCGTTAAGGGCGTGGCGGATCTGCTGGCTATGACAAGCCTTGAGCCCGATCAACGCGAATATGTTCGTGCTGTTGCCGAGAGCGCGATGCATGGGCTTGGGTTGATTGATGAAATTCTCGATCTGTCTCGCCTTGAAGCCGGTCATCTGGATCTACATCCCGAACCTGTTCGCCCCGCTGACTTGATCCGGCATGCTGTTGAATTGCTCGCCCCTCGAGCAGCCGAAAAAGGCCTCGCCCTGGCATGCGTGGTGCGCGAATCCGCTCCTGAGGAAGTGCTGGCGGACACGACACGCTTACGGCAAATCCTCTTCAACTTGCTGGGAAATGCCGTAAAATTCACGTCCGAAGGTGGCGCATGGGTTGAATTGTCCGGCGACCACGACAGTGAAGACCGAGCGCGCCTGATTATTACTGTGCGCGATACGGGACCGGGCATTGAGCTTGGAGATCAATCGAAAATTTTCGATCATTTCGAACGCGGCAACGGCTCGGCTCAACTAAAGGAAAGCGGTGCCGGGCTTGGCCTCGCCATGGTGAAAAAGCTGGTTGAGGGCATGAATGGTGAAATCGGTCTGGAAAGCGCCCCGGGAGAAGGGGCTTCTTTTTGGGCGGCGCTACCGGTGCCGATCCGCAAGGGCGTGCGCACGGACCGGCCGCTTTCAGGAGAAAGCGTGATGATAGCATCACCATCGCGTATTACCCGCAATGCCCTGTCGGCTCAAATTCTGGCGCTGGGTGGTGAGGCACGAACACTGTCCAACACGGACCGGATAAATACTGCCCGTGGGATGACGCTCCTCCTGGATGCAAAATGGGCCGCACACGCGCAGGAATCTGGCGCAAAGCGGACCTTGATCCTGACGGATGCAGCAGAAAAAGACACGGTCAGAGACAATCCGCCAAAAGGCGCCGACGGATGGTTGGTCACGCCGGTCAGACGCCAGAGTCTGGAGCGTTTTGTTGGAGGCAATATGCCGGGACAGTCAGGAGATAATAGTCGGCAGGAAGGTGAAGGCTGGCCGCTGGCCGGTTTGCGCGTCCTGATAGCCGAAGATGATCCGGTAAATGGGTTGATTGCCGAGAGAGTTCTCACCCGGCTTGGTGCTCACCCCGAACGAGCCATGAACGGCAGAGAAGCTCTCGATCGTTTGAAAATGGGTGGACTGGATGCAGCGTTGATCGATCTTCGTATGCCGGAAATGGATGGGCCTACCGTTGCGAAACTTGCGCGCGAGGCCGGGGTTACAGCGCCGCTGATCGCGTTAACGGCCAATACGTCAGAAACAGATCGCCGCGCCTGTCTGGAGGCCGGGATGAACGCCTTCCTGACCAAGCCCGTCGACGCGGAAACCTTGACCGGCACAGTGCTGAGCTTGTCGAAAGCCCAAAACCGTTTCAGGGTTGTTTCCGGCTAACCCGGAGACTTATCGCATGTCGGATTCAGTGGCACCCGCGCCCTCCAATCGTTGGGCCAAATCTCTTAAGATTTACGCTAAACCCATTATGCTTTCGATGTTGATCTTGGGATTTGCCTCGGGCCTGCCGCTGATGATGGTTTTCCAGAAACTATCATTTTGGCTACGGGCAGAAGGGATCGACCGGTCAACTATCGGGTTCATTTATTGGGTGACGATTGCCTATACGATCAAGTGGATGTGGTCGCCGGCCGCTGACCGGCTTGCCATCCCCTTCTTAACTAAAAAACTTGGACGTCGCAGAAGCTGGATGCTTGTGGCAATCGCTGGAACGATGGTTGGCCTCGTAATTATCGGTTTTTCTAAACCTTCGGAGGCGCTTTGGGTAACCCTACTCGGAGCCTTTATCCTCGCCTATTCGGGCGCAACTCTCGATATCTCAATCGATGCTTGGCGTATCGAAAGCGCCGAAAACGATAATCAGGCCAATATGGCCGCCGCCTATGTGATGGGGTATCGCGGAGCGATTATGTTTGCGGGTTTTGGCCTTGCTATCGCCGAGTGGACGAGTTGGCAGTTCTCCTTTTCGGTCATGGCATTGACCATGGGCTCGACAGCTATCCTGATCCTCTTCATGAAGGAGCCAGAGCGAGACCCCTCCGCCGTTATACCCGCTATGCCATTCGGACAGCGATTGATCGCGATGATCGTTGAACCCCTCAAACAATTTGCTGTTCGGCTTGGGCCCTGGATTGTTCCCGTTTTTATTCTGATCACAATTTATCGGATGAGTGACTTTACCATGGGAATTATGGCCAGCCCGCTCTACGCCGATATCGGCTATGGCGGCGACATAATCGGTGGAATTCAAAGTGGTCCGGGAATTTTGGCAACCATAATTGGTGGCTTCTCTGGTGGATTAATCGCGTATCGATTTGGAGTGCTTCCGGCGATGGTTGTTGGCGGCTTGATCACTTTCGCCACCAATGGAGCATATGCATGGTTGGCACATACCGGCGTGCCCGATGTTGGTGTTCCTCCTGAGGCATGGCGGGCGGCTGTCGCGATAGTTGGTGACAACATTGCCGGTGGATTCGTCGGAACTGTATTCATCGCCTATCTGTCATCGCTAACAGACCCAGCAAATGCGGCCACTCAATATGCCGTATTGTCGTCTATCTATGCGTTTGTGAATAAGTTTCTGGCTGGCTTTTCGGGCGTGCTCGCCGATGCTGTTGGCTACGTTAATTTCTTTTTGATAACAGCTGCTTACGCAATTCCCGCAACTCTGTTGGTCGTTTTGATCATCATTTTTGGCTCGCCTGCCGCAAAAGGGCAGGCCCCGACAGCTCAACCCGTTAAGACAGACGCCTAGCGCTTACTCCGCCGGTTCAGCCTCAGCAGACAGGTCATAGGCCGCGAGGGCTGCCAGGGTTGTGATTTCGCTCACAGGCGCGCCCAGGCGTGCAATCTGAACCGGACGCTCAAAGCCTAGCAACATCGGGCCAAGGACGGTTGCGCCAGCTCCTGCTCCCATCAGCCGGGTGGCGATAGAGGCTGAATGGATGGCCGGCATCACCAGCACATTTGCCGCGCGAGTCAGCCGCGAGAAGGGGTAGAGCAGGCGATGGGCTGGATCGAGTGCAACATCAGCTGCCAGTTCACCTTCATATTCAAAATCAACGCCCTTTTCGTCCAATATCCGAACAGCGGCCTGAAGTTTTTCAGAGCGTTGTCCTGCTGGATTGCCAAAGGTCGAATAGGAGAGGAAGGCGACGCGAGGCTCAAAGCCAAAGCGTTTTGCCGCCGCCGCGGCCTCGCAGGCAATATCGGCCAAGGCTTCAGAGTCTGGAAACTCGGTCACGTTGGTATCGGCGATAAAGAAGGTTTGGCTTTTGGCCAGAACGATGGACATGCCGATGACGCGCTCGCCCTTCGCCGGGTCCAGCACGCGGGATACGTCCTTCAGGGCCGCATCGTAGTTTCGCGTTACGCCGGTGACCATGCCGTCGGCATCGCCCAGTTTGACCATGCAGGCTGAAAAAACATTGCGGTCATTATTCACCAAACGCTGAACATCGCGTTTCAAATAACCTTCGCGCTGCAGGCGGGAATAGAGGAAGGTCGAGTAATCTGAATTACGCTCGGACAAGCGAGCATTAACGATAGTCAGGGCGTCTTCCGGCACACCGACAAGCCGCATGTTGGCTCGGGTCTGCTCTTCGCGTCCGACCAAGATAGCTTCACCCAATTCTTGGGTCTGGAAGGCATAGGCGGCACGAATAACCGACGGCTCTTCGCCTTCAGCAAAGACGATGCGTTTGCCTTTACCGGCAACAGCACCCTGAATCCGCTGAAGCAAACCTGCGGTCGGATCGAGCCGCCGGGCGAGTGATTTTTTATAGACCGCCATATCCTCAATCGGACGTCGGGCTACGCCGGAATCCATCGCGGCTTGAGCGACATAGGGCGGAATGTAAGAAATCAGGCGAGGATCAAACGGAGATGGGATGATGTAATCGCGCCCAAAACTCGGACGATGACCGTGATAGGCCGCCGCGACTTCGTCCGGCACATCTTCCTTGGCCAGATTGGCGATGGCACGCGCGCAGGCTATTTTCATTTCTTCATTGATGGTTCGCGCCCGCACATCCAGTGCTCCCCGGAATATGTATGGGAAGCCCAGCACGTTATTGACCTGATTGGGATAATCTGACCGTCCGGTGGCCATGATCGCATCTTTGCGAATTTTGCGGACAATCTCCGGGCGAATCTCGGGTTCGGGATTGGCCATGGCAAAAATAATCGGATTTTTCGCCATAGACATGACCATGTCTTCGTCAATGGCTCCAGCGACGGAAAGCCCAAGGAAGCAATCCGCCCCATTTATAGCTTCGGCGAGCGTTCGTGCTTTCGTCGGGGCGGCGTGGGCGGCCTTCCATTGATTCATGCCGTCTTCGCGACCTTGATAAATGGGTCCGCGCGAGTCGCACAAAATGCAATGCTTGGCATTGACGCCCATGGCCTTCAAAAGCTCCAGCACAGCAATCCCGGCAGCGCCCGCTCCATTTACAACGACTTTTAACTTGGAGATGTCGCGCTTGGTGATCTCACACGCATTGATAATGCCTGCGGCGGCAATGATCGCCGTGCCATGCTGATCATCGTGAAAAACTGGAATATTCAGGCGCTCACGAAGCTTCTGCTCAATGATGAAACATTCCGGGCCCTTGATGTCTTCCAGATTGATACCGCCGAAAGTTTCTCCAAAACGAGCGACGCATTCGACAAACAGGTCGGGATCCGTCTCGTCGACCTCAATATCCATTCCATCAATATCGGCAAATCGTTTGAAGAGGACGGCCTTGCCCTCCATCACAGGTTTGGACGCCATGGGGCCGAGATTTCCAAGGCCGAGAATGGCCGTTCCATTGGAAACGATCGCGACCAGATTGCCTTTGGACGTATATTCGTAGACCAGCTCTGGATCAGCCGCGATCGCCTTGACCGGTGCGGCCACGCCCGGGGAATAGGCAAGCGAAAGGTCTCGCTGGGTCGCCATAGGCTTGGTCGGCTGGAGCGCCAGTTTTCCGCGGGTCGGGTGGCTGTGGAATCGCAGCGCTTCTTCATCATCCACGGGGCTTGTGCGGTCTGACATATCTGGGTTCCTGAACGGGTCTCGGGAAGGTTTGATTCGAACCTAACGTCGCCCGCGCCTGACGCAAGCGTCATGGCCGCTTGCAGAGCTCACGAATCCCGGCCAATTTCCCACGCCTCATGAACGACTCCACTCTCTCCGAACGCCAGTTTCCCAGCACCGATGGCGCGACACCCATGATGGCGCAATTCCTGGCCTTGCGTGAGGAAACGCCAAAGGATGCGCTTCTTTTTTATCGTATGGGCGATTTCTATGAGTTGTTTTTTGACGACGCAAAACGTGCCGCCGAAGCGCTGGATATCGCGTTGACCCAGCGTGGTCAGCATCAAGGCGAACCCATTCCGATGTGCGGCGTCCCTGCGGCCACCGCTGAAGCCTATCTGGCGCGGTTGATACGGGCAGGCTTCAAGGTGGCCGTCGGGGAGCAGCTTGAGGACCCCGCATCTGCAAAGGCGCGCGGTTCAAAAACCGTCAATCGCGGTCTGGCGCGGATAGTAACGCCTGGCACGTTGACGGAGGATTCGCTTCTTGAGCCGCGCGCATCCAACCGGATCGCCGCCTATGCTCAATCGGCATCCGGTGAATTGGCGATTGCCTGGGCAGAGGTTTCGACAGGCGAATTTGCTGTCGGCGCCGTCGAAGAAACCGAAATTGCCGCCGAGATCAGCGCGTTAGGCCCTGCGGAATTACTGGTCGCCGAAGAGGCGTTTGTCGCAGCGGGCGAGTGGATTGGTCGCGGGCGAGTGACGCCGCTTTCGCGCGCTAAATTTGATGTGAAATCCGCAGCACGACGCTTGAAAGAGCGATTTGCGGTCGATTCTCTCGATGCGTTCGGGGATTTCTCGGGGGCCGAAACCGCCGCGCTGGGCGCATTGCTGGACTATCTCGAATTGGCCCAAGCGGGCGCTCCGGCAAAACTGTCGCCGCCGCGCCAGATACGTAGCGGCGGGGCTTTGCTGATTGACCCTGCGACGCGCGCAAGCCTTGAGATCGATCGTACGCTATCTGGACAACGCAAGGGGTCTTTGCTGGACGCGATCGATAAAACCGTTACAGCGCCTGGCGCCCGGCTCCTCTCGACGCGGCTGAATCGACCTTCTACAGACGCGATAGAGATCGGCTCGCGGCTGGATTTGCTGACACATTTTCTCGATTCACCAACAGCTTCCGGTGTCCGCGATCGTCTGAAGGCGGCGGGCGACCCGGAACGGGCGTTGTCTCGCCTTGTCTTGTCGCGGGGTGGACCGCGTGACCTGTCTGCGCTGAGGCGTACACTCACCGAAGCCCAAAATCTGTCCGCCATTTTGATCCCGGGCCCAAAGCTGGACATACCCGAGCGGCTGAGTTCACTCGCCGACGCTTTGAACATATCCAGCTTCGCCAGCCTTCAGGCGCTCGTGTCTGACCTTGCCGCTGCATTGGCCGAGGAGCCCGGACTCTATGCGCGCGATGGAGGGTTTATTGCGGAAGGTTGGATTGCCGCACTCGATGAGGCGCGGGGTTTGCGTGACGATTCTCGCAAGTTGATCGCCGGTTTACAAAAAACCTATGGCGAGGACACGGGCATCAGCAATCTGAAGATCAAACACAATAATGTGCTGGGCTATTTTGTGGAAGTCAGTGCGAAAAATGCTGACCCGCTGATGGCGCATGCCGACTTTATACATCGTCAGACGATGGCGAATGCTGTGCGCTTTACCACGACCGAACTTGCCGAACTGGAATCGAAAATTGCCGGTGCAGCCGGCCGCGCGCTTGCACTGGAACTAGAGGCATTCTCCGGGTTTAGAGACCGGGTTGAGGACAATGTTCAGACAATCCGCGCCGTTGCTCGTGCGCTTGCCGAGCTTGATATTGCTGCGGCCAACGCTGAACTTGCGCGCCGGGCCAACTGGACCCGGCCTGACCTCACAGATGATCCGGTGTTCGAAATTCAAAGTGGTCGCCACCCCGTTGTTGAGGCGGCCCTGAAGCGGGATGGGGAAGCCGGCTTCACGCCAAATGATTGCCGGATGACAGGTGCGGGGAAGTCGAGTGCCCGGCTATTATTGGTCACCGGACCAAATATGGCAGGTAAATCAACGTATCTGAGACAGAATGCGTTGATGATCATTCTCGCGCAGGCCGGGCTTTATGTTCCTGCTGCACAGGCGCGTATCGGAATAGCTGACCGGCTGTTTTCGCGCGTCGGCGCGTCTGATGATCTGGCGCGTGGCCGTTCGACCTTCATGAATGAAATGGTTGAGACCGCCGCCATTCTTAACCAGGCTACATCGCGGAGTTTTGTTATTCTTGATGAGGTGGGCCGGGGCACATCGACGTTTGACGGGCTTTCCATTGCGTGGGCTGCAGCAGAACATCTTCACGAAATCAATACATGCCGCGCACTCTTTGCCACGCATTACCATGAGATGACGCGCCTTGCGGATGAACTGTCTTCTGCGGGTAATTTGAGCTTGAAGGCGCGAGAATGGAAAGGCGAGTTGGTCTTTTTGCACCAGGTTGCCGAGGGCCCGGCCGATCGATCATACGGTATTGAAGTCGCTCGGAGAGCCGGTTTGCCGAGCGCCGCGATTGTGCGAGCGACAAATATTCTGGAACGTTTGGAAAGCGAGGATGCGCCCGCCTCAGCGCTTGCCGAATTGCCGCTCTTCTCGGCTATGCCCGTCGCACCACCACCGAAAACATCTCAGATGGAGGATCGGATGAGGCGGATACAGCCAGATCAGTTGAGTCCGCGCGAGGCGCTGGATTGTCTTTATGAGCTCAAACGACTGTTGGACGAAGACAGTGAGTGACGCTAAAGGCGACGCGCGCTAGAAACACCCACAATGCTTGTTTCTGCTCTCCCGGCATCCCTTGATGGATTGAGACTGCGTGCCGAATTGGCGGCAGCACTGAGCGATAAGGGTTGGCAAGATAACTTTGCCCGCCTTGCCGCCATTGCCCGCATCAAGGCCGCCATTGAAGCGGGTCGAGATGCGGCGTTTCGAAAACTCGACAATGTCAGCGGCGGGTTGGAGGCTGCGCGGTTTTTGTCGAGCGTCATGAATGCGGTTTTAGGCGCAGCATTCGATTCCCTTGCGGCCGAAGCAGATCAAGCAGCATATGGCATCTCGTTGCTTGCTATCGGCGGTTATGGCGCTGGAGAGCTCGCGCCAAAATCGGATATCGATATCCTTTTCATCAAACCCGCTCATGCTAGCAAGGAACAGGACGCCTTTCTGGAACAAGTGATTTATGTGCTGTGGGATTCAGGGCTGGATATCGGCGGCGGTGCCGTTCGGACCATCGGAGAAACTCTGGAAATAGCCAATACGAATATTGGCGAGCGTACGTCGCTTTTGTCGCTTCGCCACGTGGCCGGAGACCCGGCGCCGACGGAGGCATTGCGTCAAGTTTTGTGGGACGAAGCCCAGTCCCGCGGACCGTCTTTTGTGGAAGCCAAGCTGGCGGAACGCGATAGCCGAATCGCGAAGGCGGGGCGGTCGCGATATACTGTGGAACCCAATCTGAAAGAATCCAAAGGTGGGCTGAGGGATTTGCAGCTCATGCGCTGGCTGGCGCAATTCCTTTACGGTGCAGATGCTTTTGAACGCTGGGTGTCATCAGGCCTGTTGACGGTTTCTGACGTCGAGAAATATCTGAGCGCATCTGACTTTTTCTGGACGATACGGTTTCACATCCATGCGATTGTCGGTGGCAAAGACGACCGCTTGACCTTTGACATACAGCCGGAAGTCGCCGCCCGCATGGGTTTTGACGACGCAAAGGCCGAGAGCGCCGTCGAGCGTTTCATGCGTCGGTACTTTCTGACAGCGATGGATGTGGGAAGTCTGACGCGATTAGTTTGCGCCAAATTGGAAGCAGATCATCTGAAATCTCGACCACGAGGGTTGGCGCGCTTCCTGCCAGAAACCGGTGCGCTCAACGAACCGGTAGATGCGGCTTTCAGGTTGGTTGATGGTCGTCTTGATTTCGCTGACCCTGCCATGATCGAAAAAGATCCGGTTTTGTTGATACGGCTATTCTGGGCAGCGTCGGCCATGGGTACGGACCTTCATCCAGATGCGATTGCAGTTATCGGGCAGAATATACGGAAAGTTGACGAGGATTTCAGATCTGACGCCCGCGCTGTGCGGGTGTTCTTTTCAATCTTGCTGGACTCGGCAGCACCGCAACTTGTTTTGCGCTTGATGACTGAGGCCGGGTTTTTGGGTGAATTTTTGCCTGAGTTCGGAAGCATTGTCGCGCGCACCCAGTTCAACATGTACCACCGTTACACGGTGGATGAGCATACACTGAAATTGATTGGGTTCTTGCGGGAAATTGAGACCGGTGATTTGGCGGCTGACCATCCGGTCGCCACAAGGATCGTACACGACATTAAAAACAGGCGGGCGCTCCATCTCGCGGCACTGCTTCATGATACAGGCAAGGGTAAAGGCGATCAGTGCGTTGAGGGGGCTTTGCAAGCCCGAGCGGCGTGTACACGTCTGGGTTTGCCGAAAGCTGAAGTGGAGCTCGTGGCGTGGTTGGTTCGGTCACACTTGTTGATGAGCGACACGGCGCAGCGCCGCGATATTGGCGATCCACGGACCGTGATCGAGTTTGCGCGCGAAGTGGGCTCGATTGAGCGGCTTAACCTGCTGACGGTATTGACCATTATTGATATTCGAGCCGTTGGTCCCGGCATCTGGAATGGCTGGAAAGGTCAATTGCTCCGCGACCTCTATGCCGCCACACACACCGTTCTGGATGGCGATACCTCGAGCGACGGGGATGCCGAGATACGGGCCCTCCTCAGGGGGCAAGCTGATGAGGCCCGAGAAATCTTCCGTGCGAAACTCAAGCGTGTTGATGATGATTTTGCGAAAGCCTGGATCGCGGACATGGATGATTCCTATTGGCTCTCGTTTTCAGAAGCGGACCG
>Ga0316204_10005837_pt1 | contig 19747 bp, 17 predicted proteins | sample 6monrhotite_MG_2_FD_205661 | JGI IMG/M metagenome (GOLD analysis project Ga0316204, IMG submission 205661) | Microbial mat bacterial communities from mineral coupon in-situ incubated in ocean water Damariscotta River, Maine, United States -... | ecosystem: Environmental > Aquatic > Marine >...
TTAAATGCCATCACACAATTCTGTCATTTTCAAAAATGTGACTCAGTGTCTTTGACTAAAGCCTACCCAAAACATTTAACTCAACGTTTGCACAGTGCGCTAAAAAAAATGATGGGGTTAAAGTGATGAGGTCGCGTCGGGCAATATATTACAAATTAAAAAAAACTATTAATTGCCCCTTACTCCGCCTATTTAAACAGTACAGGTATCTGCTGGGGAAGTGTTTAGTGGCAATGGCCGAGAATGCCTAAAGGATAAAAAGTGCAGTGCTAGAAAAATACATTTAAAATTATGGTGTATTACAAGGCGCGATTCCGTTACGTTCCTGGATCTAACTTAGGCTGAGTACCTTACTGGTTGAGCACTATGGTGGACAACCTTTCTTGCGGTTTGACCCACACCAGCTACAATTGAAACAGTCAGGCACAGACTTAGTATTTACCATTAAAAATAAGATAAAAACTAGCCTTATTATCCGCTGTTTAATGCATCAGATTTTCTGCTAGATTATTTAAGAAGGAGTAGTCAGCATGAAAAGCACAGGGAGCATAGATGTTTACACCTGCTGCATTGTGATCGGACTGCTAGCTATACCAACCCTCGCACACGCGACGCCCGCCAACACACCAGGAATAGAGTTTTCTGACCATACAGATAGAAGCGCTATAGGTGATTATGACCCTGAGCAAAACCTCAACACTGACGGCGTGGGCACAACCCAAGATGGTCTGGATTTTAGCAACAGCCGTGCGACAGATGATAATGATCGACAAGTTGACGCTTTATCAAACAATGGCGATGCCTTTTATCATGAGGTAACTAATAATAATACCAATCTTCTATTTTCAGTATCTAACGATGCAAATGTATATGAGCACTCTGTAATGAGCGGCACGGCTAGTATTTGGACTTCACCGCCGGCGCTAGACAACAGCATAGGCATAAATGATATTGATGCTTTGGAAGTATGGGGACCACCCTTTCCTCGAAGTGATGCATGGCACTACTCAGTAGCAAGGGATGAAGCCACGAATGAAGTCGGTGATTTTGTGGGTGACTTTATATCAGTCTGGGAATATAACGCCACACTAGGGGAAAGCGTCCCTTTGTTTTCAGTAGAGGATATTGCAAATGCAATAGGTTTAGACCCATGGAATCAGGCCTTTCTGGATGTTGATGCCATGATGACATCAGGGGATGAGATCATGTTTAGCATCGCCCCCATTGATACACTCTTCGATGGCGGTGAAATCTGGGTTTGGAATGGTATTGAAGGGGAGTTAGCTAATTATTTAATACATGGTGGACATGTGTGGGATACCGGCTTTGATATTGCAGACACTTTTGGCCTCGCCAGTGAAAATATAAATGCACTGGAGGCGTTGCGCCCAATACCACTGCCAGGCAGTGTATGGCTAATGGGATTCGGCATAGCCGCATTAGGGTTCGTATCACGCCACCGAAATAAAAAATCCAGGCTTTGTACGCCATCGACACAACTTGTCTGAAGCACTATTTTGCAGGTACGTGTTTAGGAAGCTCAGCTGTAAAGCTAAAATAATATTAAGTTTAGTGATTTAATTTAAATATCTTAAATTATAGAAAAATTCAGTTCCAGTTATGTGTTAATAAATTAGAATTTTAAAATATATTTTCAGTAAATTAACCAATACAAAAAGGAGCTTACCATGGCTATCGGTGACGAACTTTCCAGCCTTAATTTTGAATCTTTAATTGGCGGTCCGCTAACAGCAGTCATAAAAGCACAGGCCCAATCAGCTGTTACATCAGTAGATTTCATAAAAGCAGTCGGATTTGACTATGAAGACGATGAGATGACAGGGCCTACTATGGTTTCTTTCCAATATGAGAAACCTGTAGAAATAACAGCACCAGATGGGACGGTCACTATCTCACCCCAAAAATATACACTTACGGTTCCCTTCCTTACCATGCTGCCGATTCCATTCATTCGTGTGGAAGAAACAACAATCGATTTTAATGCCAAGATTACCGCCGTACAGGAAAGCAGTATCACCTCATCCCACGGCCTGGATACCGAATTAAAGGCAAAAGCAGGTTGGGGTTGGGGTTCAGCATCTCTAAAAGTTAATTACTCCTACAAGCGAAGTACAAGTTCCAGCCAAAAGGTTGAGCGCACCTACTCCATGGCGGTACATGTTCGCGCTGTTCAGGATGAACTACCCGCTGGCACGGAGCGCTTACTTGGCATCCTTGAAAATAATATTAAGGAAGTGCCAGTAGTCACCCCATAGTGCCAACAATCGTAAAGAGCCTATTAAGGAGAATATATCAATGGCAGATCTAGGCCAGCTTTTGGGGACATTACTATCGAGTCTTGCCCATGCCCGGCGTATTGCTGATGAAGAGACAACAGCCATTGCCGAGCATTACAAAGACCACCCTCTTTTGGAAGGCCTAAGCCTACCCCGTATTCGGGTACCCGAAATGGTTTTGGAAATGCCGATGCTGATAGAATCACATGATGAAGGGCAGGCTAATATCCCCGAAGATACCGATATAATTGTTACGAATGTCATCGAAGAACTACGTGCCTCATCTTTGCGTGAAGGTGTTACATTACAAGAGGCCAATATTGATTTTTTTAGAGAGGATTTGGTACGTGAAATTAACAAACTTAGCCCTAACTCAACCAGCGTTACAAGCTTCCCGAAAGAGGTGGTAATTCGTTCTGTCGACAAATCATTTACGGCTTTAATCAGACGCGAGTTATCAGCGAATACCCAGTCAATATCTCCCGAACAGACAAAGAATATATCATCGGATATTCGTAGTAAGGCGAGCGAAGTCGCATTGAAGGAAGTTGGTAGCCCACCAAGTATTGAAGCTTCGATAATTACCGCCGAGGTGAAAGATGAAGCAGGTGCAGGGAATGTTAGTCGTTTACGCATAGTCATGAAAGAAGAAGGCCTGGAGTGGAGTATCTCGCAAAGTGAGGACGGAACAAATACGAAAACATTAACGCCGGAGTAACTGCACGTGTTACTGATGACCCGAGAAAGGATAGCCAGCCACTTGTTAGAGATCAGTAGCTTAGTGGATCGATATCAACAACGCGATCCAGCATTTGTCGAGCAGGTCATAAAATGGCTTGGCGAACTAGAAAAAGTTTTATTACAGCTACGTAGCCCCGTAGCAGCATTTATCGCTGGTGAACGAGGAAAAATTATAGCGGTGCATGATGGTCTGCGCGATCCCCATATAATTGGAGCGAAGCTTTCTCCACGGAAAGCATCCATGGCCACTGCATCGCTGGTATTAGCCCGAGTAGAAGAAAATTTACGCTCGACTATCACCGAAATTGACACAAAATTCGATGCGTGGCGGGAGAAAATGTCCCAACTCTTGGCGCTGGCCAGTATGAAGCACCCGATCCCCCTACCACCGACAGACCCTCGGCAACGCTGGCTAAAAAAGGTTTGGAGACAGTTGGGCCAATGCGATGAAGCGATGGGAATGTACGTTTACCTTAATGTGGTCATGTCACAGTCTGATCGCCTGCACCTTTTGGATGAATTAACCCAGAACATGCTGGATGATATCAAAACGGCAGAGTTAAACATACCCAAAAAGGGTAAATAATTGCGCCTCCCAGCTCATCAATAAATTAAATTTTATCCGTTTAATGCCCAATCAATAGGCTGATCACCTTGCTGTTTTTGGTGCGTATTGGCTAACGAAAACACCACGCACATCGTCACCTTAATAGAAATATTTACTAAAAATGATTACTTCGGTCACATCACACCTTCAAAAATTTCTGATGCATTTTGCAGTGGTTTACGATTAACCCTATGAATCGCGTATATTAATCCCAGCATTGCACGTCGATGATTCTTGTCAAAAAAAACCTTATTAATATGATCGTAAGAGGCAGTATTTAAATCAAGTTTTAGATTCGAAATCTGTTGGTATTTGTCAGGGTTTTTGACAATTCTATTATGAATTGGCGTTCCTGGCTGGATTGCAAAGCGATTAAGAACTACTCGATCTACATGGTTGTAATGTTTGTTAATAAACTGCGTAGTTGCTTTTACATCTTCACCAGTCTCCCCTGGAAACCCGACAATCACTGTTAGCCTTACACTTATTCCTGCTTCAGACGAGTATCTAATAAATTGAGAAAGTATTTCAGTACTTGTTCCTTTACCCATCGATTTAAGAATTTTTGAGCTGCCTGATTCAAGCCCTGTGGTTAATCTAACGAGGCCACCAGCTCTTGCGTCCATAAGTTCTCTTGCACTCAAACCGTCATGATTACTTGCACTTGAATTTGCGTGTAGGGACGCTGTCCAAATACAATTAGGGACCGCGCTTTGAGAATTGTGTGCTAACTCATGCCAGACGGGCAAATCTGAGTTCAACTTTAGATCTAGGAATGTGAAGAGATTTGTTTTATATCGATTGCTCTGATAACGCATTTCTTCGATCACATTTTCCGGGCTACGAGTTTGAAAACCTCGGCCAGATGAAGTGACAACATCACTGCAAAAAGTACAAGAGCCCCAACCACACCCTCGACCTGTCATCATTGGTATTATTCGACTAGGGTATAGTTCCCACGGAAAATCACTGTAATCAGGAAATGGCAAGCAATCAAGGTTTTCTAATGGTGGCGCTTGTCCACAAGAGATACCATCAGGAAAAGATAACCCAGGTATATGAGCAGGCACTTTTCCACTAGTAAGCGCTGACACAATATCTATCAGGTGATTTTCCGGTTCACCACCATAAATTGCAGATACACCTGGAATCTTCAACCACTTTTTACTTATATTTTGCTGATTGAAATATGGACCACCGATGATCACAGGTATATTTTTATTCGATGCAATACCACATATCTGCACACAACTTTCGTAATACATCGTATACGCAGAAATCATCACGAGATCCGTATCATCATCGACTAGATTTTGAGCTGCAAATATCGTATTTTTTTGATTAGATTGACTGCTTGGCTGAACCCGTTTTTTTACCATATGTCGTAATTTTTTGATAACAGGCGTGGGCGTTGTTGCAGTCCAGTACTTAGTCCATTGATCAATTATTCCCCATGGTTTAGATCGAAGAACTCGCGGGAAACTGGAAACCCCAACTGAAAATGGAGATAGTACGCGAACAGAGTGACCGTCATCTCTTAAAATAGCTGATATGTACCCAATCGACATTGTTGGATAGCGCGAGAAGTTGTTTAAGTCTATTAATAATATGTTCATTAAAACCCAGTTTTTTATGTGGAAGTTATATGGGTACGATTGAGGACAGCGTTAATCTAGCAAAGTCTGTTGTAAGTGGCTATTTTATTTTACAAAAAGGAGTAGTGGGGTCGTGTCATGCAGCTTGTCACAAATTAAAAACACCTATTAATTGGTCCTTACTCCGCCTATTTAAACAGTACAGGTATCTGCTGGTGAAATGTTGAGTGGCAATGGCCGAAAGTGCCTAACGGATAAAAAATTCTGTGCGAATAAAAAAGCATTTTAAATTATGATGTTTTGCAAGATGCGCCCCCGTCACCGCGTGAGGTGATCGCAAAATAATGCGGTCAATAACCTTGAAACCCACAGCCGATTGAGATAAAGATAGTGGATTAATCAATCAACGGGCTGGTAGGGGAGCTTGGCCTGAAATAGGCTTTTCTACAGCCTTGTTAGCTGCAAGTAAGGATCGGTGTGATGTTTGAGGGGAAAGAAGCTCTTTTACTAGATATGAATAGTACATTCATGTTTGGGGAGGATAGATTTGAAGAAGGAGAAAATTTCTCCGAATACTACAAGTCTATTGGTGGAGCGTTATCCTCAAAGTATGTAAATACCCTTATTCGCCAAGTCTACGAGCATCTTGATAAAAAGTATCCAACTCAAGAATACAGGCATTGCTTTCCATCACTGGATGAAGTCATTGATGTAATCGCTGAGATTAGATTGCCTGACTCCGAAAAAGAAAAAATAGTTGAAACGTTTTCATATCATGAGCAAGGTGAAATATCTGAACCATATGTACGAGCTTTAAAAGAGCTTAAAGAGCAATTTACATTGTCTTTAGTAATAGATATTTGGGCACCAAAAGAGATGTGGGTTAGAACATTCAAGACGCTAGGGATTTGGGAGTTGTTTTCAGCCTATTCGTTTTCTTCAGACCACGGAATTGTTAAACCATCACCAGAGCCTTTTGAAATGGTGGTGGATAGACTGAATTTACCAAAAGAAAAATGCCTTGTAATCGGTGACTCAATAAGGCGTGACTTAGGTGGCTCCCAAGCAGCGGGAATAGATTGTGTTTTGCTCGGTGGTGCTAAAAGTGAACAATCTGTTGGTTCATTTCCAACCCTTTTAGCATTCCAAGAAAGTATGCGATTATGCCGCTAAGAGTTGCATTCATCCGACCATTGCTACGCCGGGTTAACTCAAGCGTTGAGCTAAAATAAGTTGAAGCATATGAATATTTTAAATTTAAAAGATGAACCATACCATATTGGGCAGCTTGCTGAGTGGCACCATAATGAATAGTCGCACTTAAACCCTGATGGCAGTATCGAAAAAATATCTGGAAAAATGAAAATGTATCTTGAGCCAGAGTTTGTACCTAGTACATTTATAGGTAAAGATAATGGCGAATTAATTGGATCAGCAGCAATAGTTAAATGTGACATGGATACACATGAAGAATTATCTCCATGGCTTGCAAGTGTATATGTCTCCGCTTGTCATCGTAAACACGGTTATGGCGGTTTACTGGTCAGGCATGTTATGCAGAAAGCAAAGGAGGAGGGCGTTAGAGCGTTGTATCTGTTTACTCCATCTGAAGAAGATTTCTATGGAAAATTAGGTTGGCGTAAGAGGTCTGAGGAAAGCTATAGAGGTGCGGCAGTAACAATTATGGAGGTGCATTTGTAATTTCTGGCCTTCGCGCCCCCGTCTCGTGCTAATTTTAGAAGTGTTACCCATCTCCCTGAACATCTGTTACCTATGTCGCTGGCCTAAACAGTTCCTCAGCCCACCCTTGTATCTCTCTCGATTCGCTGATTAGCCATTAGAGTATGAGGGAGTGTGGCCCCCCTTGTTTGAAAATATCGTTTGAATTACCCGCAATCGCGTGGCATGTACTATTGTGTATAAAGGGATCACTGACTCTGCTTATTAAATGTGAATCCCCCCGTGTTTGCCGGAGGCTAACTTTCTTGAGAGGATTAGCTTATGAACAAACGACCTGGATATTCTCCCGAAGTACGGGAACGCGCGGTGCGACTGGTATTAACTGGTGAACACGAACATAAATCACGCTGGGCGGCGATACAGTCTATCGCGGCTAAAATTGGCTGTACTCCAGAAACCTTGCGAACATGGGTCAATAAAATAGAAGTGGATAGCGGCCAAAAACCGGGGGTCACCAGTACGGAAGCCGCACGACTCAAGGAGTTGGAGCGGGAAAACTATGAGCTAAAGCGAGCTAACGAAATCTTACGCAAAGCCGCCGCTTTTTTCGCCCAGGCGGAGTGTTCTGTTTGAATATACCGGACCATGGACACCCCATAAAAATCAAATAGTTTTTGGCATATCGATATCTCTTCCCCAAAAGTCTTTCATCATAATGAATGGCGGTCTATGATGACCGCTGTCCGGACTCAGGCTCTGGCAAGTGATAAACTGTTTTTATTTTACTTGCTAGTGGGTCATTTTGGCGCGGTGAGCAGTTACATGACTCCCGCTAGCTCAGAATGGAAAGGCTGTATCCGGCAGATATTGTGATAACCCCTGCCGGATTTTTAAGCTTGAATTTACAATAAAATGCGCTCAATGCCCCCTTGCTTAACTTCGTCTATGAAGCTTTTTTGCCATTGCTCGCCGAGTCGGTGGTTGGCTAGTTCTACCACGATGTAGTCGGTCTCCATGCCTGTATCGTCGTCGTAGGCCATTAGGCCTTGCTGACAAGCGGGGCAGGAGGTGAGCATTTTGACATTGCCGTTGTTGGCTACCGGGCTGCCAGTGAGCTGTTTGATATCTTTGCTTAGCTCTTCTTGCTTGCGATAACGAACTTGGCTAGCAATGTCGGGGTGTGACACTGCGAAGGTGCCCGCCTGACCACAGCAGCGATCAGAAAGAGTGACGTTTTGCCCCATTAAGGTTTCGGTCACTTGATTGGGACTGTAGTGTTTCATCGGGGAGTGGCAGGGGTCGTGATACATGTACTGAACCCCTTCTACTCCATTCAAACTGACCCCTTTTTCCATCAAATACTCATGAATATCCAGTAGTCGGCAGTCGGGGAAGATCTGTTCAAATTGATACTTCAATAATTGATCCATACAGGTGCCACAGGAGACGATGACGGTTTTGATATCCATGTAGTTAAGGGTGTTGGCGATACGATGGAAAAGGATCTGATTTTCCATGGAGATCTCTTTGCCCTTGGCCGCATCACCGGATGAGGTTTGTGGGTAGCCACAGCAGAGATAGCCTGGGGGTAAAACAGTCTGTGCACCGACATCATAGAGCATTGCGAGTGTTGCTAATCCCACTTGGCTAAATAGGCGTTCGGAGCCGCAGCCGGGGAAATAGAAAACGGCATCGCTATCGTCGTTGACTTTATTGGGGTCGCGTATGATCGGGACAGTGTTCTCATCTTCCAAGGCAAGCATGGCACGAGTGGTCTGCATTGGTAGTTGTGCGGGCATTGGCTTTTTAACAAAGTTGATGACCTGAGCCTGGATGGTGGGCTTGCCAGTGGTTCCCGAAGGGCGTTTTTTTACCTGGCTTTTGAGTAACGGTTTCGCTAGTTTGTAGGCGAATCGCTGTGCTTTAAAGCCCCACTCGAGCATCCCCTTGCGCATCAGTTTAATGGTGGCGGGGTCTTTGATGTTAAGGAACGCCATGGAGGACTTAGTAATGAGGCTGCTTTTACGCTGCTGCTGGTCCTTAAGGATGGTGCGCATGGCAATTGATACATCGCCAAAGTCGATGTTGACCGGGCAGGGGCTTTCGCAGCGATGGCAGACTGTGCAGTGATCTGCAACGTCATTCATCTCATCATAATGTCGCACCGAGATGCCGCGGCGAGTCTGCTCTTCATAGAGTATCGCTTCTATCATCAAGCCAGTGGCGAGGATTTTGTTACGTGGCGAGTAGAGTAAGTTGGCCTGGGGCACATGGGTGGTGCAGACCGGTTTACATTTACCGCAGCGCAAGCAATCTTTGATTGAGTCGTTGAGTTGGTCTAGGGCGGTGGATTCGAGAATCAGCGCCTCTTGTTTCACCAGCTGTAGCGATGGTGTATAGGCGTTGTCGAGGCCACCGCCAGCCATGAGTTTGCCGCGATTGAAGTGATGATTAGGGTCGACTTCATTTTTATACTGGGCAAACTCTTCCAGTGCCTTGGGTGCTAAGAATTGCAGCTTGGTAATACCGATGCCGTGTTCGCCGGAGATGACGCCGCCGAGAGATAAGGCTAACGCCATGACTTGCTCAACGATTAGGTCGGCTTCGTGCAGCATCTGGTAGTCATCGGAGTGCACCGGGATATTGGTGTGTACATTACCATCACCCGCGTGCATGTGGGTGGCGACAAACAGTCGACGCTTACGGTGCTCGCTATGGATTTTATCGAAGCGCTCGCGGATTGGGGTTAATTCACGGCCACTGAAGATCTCTTTGAGTGGGCGCTCTACGGCATCTCGATAGGAGATGCGTAGCTCGCGGCGTTGCAGCAAGTTGAACAGGGTGTCGTTTTCAGACATGACTTGCTGAGCATTATCATCTAATAGAGAGAGGAATTGCGCTGCAGGCTGGTCGATGCTCTCTAATAGCTGTTGCCATTTGTTTTGAGTGGCTTGTAGGTGCTGTCGTGCGGCGGTTTTTTTATCTTCCAGAATGGCGTCATTCTCGTCACTGCGCTCATAGCCTGTGGGGAGAATGATTTTGCTGAAGTCGGTTTCTAGATAACCGCATGCCGCATCCACCATGGCGAGTTTATTTTGGGTGGATTGCACAATATTAATGCGTTCTATGCCTTCATTGTATTCATTTAGGCGATCGAGGGGGATAACCACATCCTCGTTGATCTTGAAGGCATTGGTATGTGCAGCAATGGCCGCAGTGCGTGCGCGGTCTAGCCAAAAACGTTGGCGGGCCTCGCGGCTGGTGGCAATAAACCCTTCACCGTCACGTTGGTTGGCCATGCGTACGATTGCCGATGCAGCTTCAGCTACTTTGTTCTCATCATCGCTGGCGACATCAATCAATAGCACCATTTTAGGCAGTTCAGGGCGGGGTGCTTTGGTAGAGTACTTAACTGCGCGAACATAACGCTCATCAAGGTGCTCCATCCCTGCGAGTACTAGCTCGGGTTGGCTATCGATGTGGTTTTTTGTTTCGACAATGGCGGGTACTGCGTTGGACAGGTTTGAGCCAAAAAACTCCAGGCAGACGGTGCGTACATGGGTTGGCATGGTGTGCACCAGGAAAACGGCAGAGGTGATCAGGCCGTCGCACCCCTCTTTTTGCACGCCAGGTAGACCGCCAAGGAATTTGTTGGTGACATCCTTGCCAAGCCCTCGCAGGCGAAACTCCTCGGCAGAAATCTTAATGGTCTTTGCTTCGCCACAGGGCGTGGTGCCATTGGCCTCATAATGGCTAATGCGAAACTCAGCGAATTCGTTGTCGTGGATTTTTCCCAAATTGTGATTAAGGCGTTCCACCTCTAGCCATTTAGCGTCTGGCGTTACCATGCGCCAGGAGATCAGGTTGTCGACCGTGGTGCCCCACAATACGGCCTTCTTTCCCCCTGCATTCATAGCGATATTGCCGCCTATACAAGAGGCGTCTTGGGAGGTTGGGTCGACGGCAAAGGTATAGCCGTAGGTTTCAGCACGCTCTGAAACACGTTTTGTCACCACACCTGCACCCGTGCGGATAGTGGGTACGGCTTGCCCAACACCGGGGATGGTGCGTTTTTCTACTTCACCTAAATAGAGGAGTTTCTCTGTGTTGATGATCGCAGTTGCTTCATACAGTGGAACCGCCGCGCCAGTATAACCAGTACCGCCGCCGCGTGGGATGATGGTTAGCCCCAGTTCGATACAGGTTTTGACCAGTGGCGCGACTTCCTCTTCGGTATCAGGTGTGAGTACTACGAAGGGGAATTCGACGCGCCAGTCGGTGGCATCTGTCACATGACTCACTCGAGCCAAACCATCAAATTGAATATTGTCTTTGCGAGTATGTTTGCGTAATTTTTTTTGCGCTTGTTTACGCAAAATACTCTGGCTGCTCAGCCACTCTTCAAATTGTTGTATCGCTTTTCGAGTATTTTTTACCAGTGTTAAGACGTGTTGGTTGTTTTCAGCACGGTCAATGATTTGGTCTAGACGATGGTTGAGCGCGTGAGCGAGGGATGTCCAGCGCTTCCCATTCTCTAGTAGATCGTCTTGAATATAGGGATTACGCTTGATGGCCCACATATCACCCAAAACTTCAAACAGCATGCGTGCGGAACGGCCAGTGCGGCGTTCATCACGTAGGGTGTTAAGAGTTTCCCACATCTCTTCACCAAGAAAGCGGATGACGATTTCACGGTCAGAGAATGAGGTGTAGTTGTAGGGAATTTCCCGAATGCGTTGGCTAGTATTGGTCATCTTAATTGGACGCAAATGCTCTCTATTTAAAGGGTCGTAGTTGAGGTGGCTAGTGTAGCATAGAGAGTTGATCGCTTTACACGGGTTAATGAGTAAGGGTATTCTGCCGATACACAGGGAAATGGTGACTCTAGTCATCATACTTAAGAATAAAAGAATTATGAATGACCAACTGACCTACATAGATTTAGAGACTTTACAGGGACTTGAGCCTATCTCTTCGCTCTCTCACGAACGGCTCAAAGAGTTGGCGAGCAAGATTAGTGTTGAAAGCATTCCCTCCGGGGGGGTTGTTTTTAATGAAGGAGATGACGATCAGCACATGGTGTATGTGATTGATGGTGAGCTTCGTCTTGAATCCAGCTTTAATTCGACTCCTTCATTTATTCGCGCGGGTATGCCGGAGTCTTGGCACCCGGTCTCCAATCGACATCCCCGTCAAGTCACAGCTGTGGCCGAGGGCGGCGTAGAGATTATACGCATTGATGTGGAAGAGTTTGATCGTATGCTCGCGTGGGATCAGATGGCAAGCTCTAACTCCCAGGGTGATGCACTCTCCTCCAGAGGAGGAGACTCTGCTACCGCTCAAATGACGCAATCTGCTATTTTTCATAACCTCCCCGCTGCCAATATAGATGAGCTGTTTCAGCGTCTAGAGCGTGTTGAAGCAACGGTTGGCGAGGTGATTATTCAGCAAGGGGATCCAGGGGACTATTACTGGTTGCTGGATGAAGGATCGGCTAAGGTGACTCGGCAGATGGAGCCTGGTGGTGCTGATGTGGAGTTGGCGCAGTTGGGTAAGGGGACAACATTTGGTGAAGAGGCTCTGATTTCGGATAACCCCCGCAATGCATCGATTACCATGCTAACTGAAGGCTCCTTACGACGTCTGGCCAAGCAAGATTTTATCGAATTGCTTCGGGAGCCCATGGTGGATTGGGTTGGGCTAGACGAGGCATTTGCAACGCTGGGTGAAGAGACGCTGTTTCTTGATGTGCGGGTGGCCTCTGAATTTAACCAAGGCCATCTTCCTCAAGCCGTTGATATTCCATTGTTTGAGTTACGGCAGCGGATTTCCGAGCTTGATCCGTCCATGCATTATATTTGCTATTGTAGTACTGGGCGGCGTAGTTCAGCGGGTGCCTTTCTTCTGAAGCAGAATGGTTTTCACTCTAGTGTTTTAAAGGGTGGGCTGAGTGCTGTGCCTGCATCATTTATTATCCGCTGAGCAGGATGATTGCGTAGTAGCGTAATCCCTTGCCGAGGATGATAAATAACAGCGCTGTTAGCCAAGGTAGGCGCAATAGCCCTGCCGCTAGACACAATACATCGCCCACTACCGGTAGCCATGATAACAACAGTAATGGGCTGCCCCAGCGCCTTAGTTTTCCTATCCCTTGTTGTTGGCGAGCGGTGAATTCTCTCTTTTGCAAGTAGCCTACGCTAATCAACACACCCATCAGCAAAGTAATTACTGCGCCGAGGGTGTTTCCCACGGTGGCAATGGTAAGTAGTAACCACTGACTGTATTCCCCCTGATATACCAGATAGGCAAGTAGTACCTCTGAGCCGCCAGGTAATAATGTGGAGGATACCAGGGCGCTGACGAATAGCCCCCACAAGATATTGTTTTCACCAATGAATTCCATGGCGTGAGTCTACCCTGAATTAGTGGTTATTTGTGATATAGTTGCGCAAACTACTCTTCATATAGGTGCGTCAAATGATGTGGCTCAAAGCGTTTCATCTTATATTTTTGATTTCATGGTTTGCGGGACTTTTTTATCTGCCACGAATTTTTGTTTATCACGCGATGAGTGATGACGCGGGTAGCCATGAAAATTTTAAGATTATGGAGCGCAAACTCTACTATTTTGTTACCCCATGGATGATTCTGACTGTTGCCTTGGGGTTATGGATGTTATGGGATTATGCCTGGGTCGCTTATGCAAGCGAGTGGTGGCTGCACGCTAAACTGTTTCTCTGTCTCTTACTTGTGATTTACCACTTTGTCTGTGGTCATTATGTCAAAGTGTTTGCAGCGAATAAAAATACTCACAGTGATAAGTTTTATCGCTGGTTTAATGAGATCCCTGTCGTGCTATTGATTGGGATTGTGATCTTTGTTGTGGTTAAGCCGGGAATGTAATGATGGAAGAGATGCCAGATGTACCTATTGTAATGTCTTTTGCCGGTAACGATCCTTCCGGCGGGGCGGGAATAGCGGCGGATATTGAAACCTTGGCATGCATGGGTTGCCATTGCACGCCGGTGATTACGGCTTTAACGGTACAAGATACCCTTAATATGAGTCGCTTCGATGCGGTGGATTCAGACCTGCTGATTGAGCAAGCAAGGGCGGTATTGGAGGATATGCCGGTGAGTTGCTTTAAAATCGGTATGCTCGGCAGTGAAGAGGCAGTGGCGGCTATACATACCATTATTGCTGATTATCCAGGTATTCCTGTGGTGCTTGACCCGATTCTTCGTGCTGGCGGCGGTACCGAAATGGCCGATGAAGACTTGATCGACGCGATGATGGCGCTGCTATTTCCATTGACCACGGTATTAACCCCAAATAGCCAAGAAGCACGTCGTTTGGCCCATGAGGCTGACTCTCTGGATGCCTGCGCCCATGAATTGATGGATATGGGATGTGAATATGTATTGGTGACTGGAACCCATGAAACCACCCCTGAGGTGGTGAATACCCTCTATGGTAATAAACGCATGTTAGAACGTTTTAACTGGGGACGCTTGCCAGATAGCTACCATGGCTCGGGTTGCACCTTAGCTTCAGCCATTGCAGGCATGCTTGGGCATGGGGTGGAGCCTTTTGCTGCGATTCATGATGCACAGGAATTTACCTGGGAATCGTTGAAAAATGGTTATCGCCTTGGTATGGGGCAGCATGTGCCGAATCGCTTTTTTTGGGCGCGTGGTGAGGACGATGATGAGTCGCAGTCTAAATAGCCGCTTGCAAGGGCTGTATGTCATCACTGACAGCCAGTTATTGAGTGAGGCTCAGTTACAGGAGAGTGTTGAGGCGGCTATTCTTGGTGGTGCTCGTATTGTCCAATATCGAGACAAATCGAATGATAACGCCAAGCGCTTGTCTCAGTCGCGTGGGCTTTTAAAGCTGTGCCGCGAACATAATGTTACTTTTCTGATTAATGATGACGTACCGCTGGCCACGGAGATTGGTGCGGATGGCGTCCATCTAGGCGCAGAGGATACCTCACTGTCCCAGGCTCGTGTTGCGCTGGGTGAGCAGGCGATCATTGGTATCTCCTGTTACAATCAATTGGCTTTGGCTAAGCAGGCCCAGCAGAATGGGGCCGATTATGTCGCTTTTGGGCGATTTTTTAATTCGCAAACCAAACCCAATGCGGTGCAGGCGGATGTGGCTCTATTGGGCCAGGCCAGACAACAGATTGCCCTGCCAATTGTGGCGATTGGTGGCATCACCCCGCAGAATGGTGGGCCTTTAGTAACAGCGGGAGCTGATATGCTGGCTGTTATTCACGGGGTGTTTGCTGAGACAAATATTCAAACTGCCGCACAAAATTACAGACAACTTTTTTAAGAATAATGAGAGAGAAGGACAACGCAATGACTCAATCACATGACTTATTTCAAGCCGCTCAAAAGCACATTCCTGGTGGTGTAAATTCACCTGTGCGCGCTTTTAAAGGGGTGGGTGGTGACCCGATCTTCTTCAAGAAAGGGGAAGGTGCTTATGTGGTCGATGAGGATGATAAAAAGTATATCGATTATGTTGGTTCATGGGGGCCAATGATTGTTGGCCATGCCCACCCGAAGGTAATTAAGGCGGTACAGGATGTCGTCGTGAATGGTTTGGGTTTTGGTGCCCCCACCCAGATTGAAACCGTGATGGCTGACCTAGTGTGTGAGCTGGTCCCTTCCTGTGAAATGATTCGTATGGTTTCATCCGGTACTGAGGCAACCATGAGCGCGATTCGTCTCGCCCGTGGTTACACAGGTCGCGATAAAATTGTGAAGTTTGAAGGCTGTTACCACGGCCACTCTGACTCACTGTTGGTAAAGGCGGGTTCAGGTGCATTGACGCTGGGCGTGCCAACTTCACCAGGTGTACCCGCAGCTCTGGCTGAGCATACTATTACTCTTACCTATAACGACATTGACTCAGTTAAAGAAGCCTTTGCCAAAGTGGGTGGACAGATCGCTTGTATCATTGTTGAACCTGTCGCGGGCAACATGAACTGTATTCCTCCCGTTCCAGGTTTCCTGGAAGGGCTGCGTGAGGTGTGTGATGAGCACGGTTCGGTGCTGATTTTTGATGAGGTGATGACGGGTTTTCGCGTCTCCCGTGGTGGCGCACAAGAGCATTATGGTGTGAAACCAGACCTCACTACATTGGGTAAAGTCATCGGGGGTGGCTTGCCCGTAGGCGCCTTTGGTGGCAAACGGGAAGTGATGGAGCAGATTGCACCGCTTGGTCCGGTTTATCAGGCTGGTACTCTATCGGGTAATCCGGTGTCCATGGCAGCAGGTCTAGCCTCTATGGAGATCCTGATGCAAGAGGGTTTCCACGATAACTTGTCGCAAAAAGCAGCCATGTTAATGGATGGCCTTAAAGCGCGCGCCAAGGCAGCGGGTATCCCGCTAACGACTAACCAAGTTGGTGGTATGTTTGGTTTCTTCTTCTCTGACGAGCCACAAGTCAGCAATTTCTATCAAGTCACCCAGTGTAATGTAGAGCGCTTCCAACTGTTCTACCACGAGATGCTGAATGAAGGGGTCTACATGGCACCTTCAGCTTATGAAGCGGGCTTTGTTTCATCGGCCCACACTGATGTTGAAATTCAAGCTACCTTGGATGCCGCTGAGCGGGTATTTGCCAAGCTATAACGCTCATAGAGTTGCTTGAAAAAAAGACGCTTCGGTGTCTTTTGTTATGCTCTAGCTTAAATTTTATAGGGCGATGTGTAATATAATTAATTAAGGGATTTTCAATGGTTAATAGGTTTTTTTCTGTCGCTACATTGTTGCTTTTGCTGCTGTTAGTAGGTTGTGCTTCACCAACTAAAATGGCTTTTTATGATGATTCAGAGACAATAACAAATAGCAGTAATCCCGTCTACTTGATGACTGCAACGCTTAAAAACAGTTACAAAACATCACACCAGCCTAAGCTGCTGGTTGTTAATGTGGAGAAGGAGATTGTTACTGGGCGTGAAGATCGTTTAAATTTCACCATGGACGATAAAGCGAAAAATGAGTCATCTGATCCTGATATGGGGAACCATTATTTTCTGCGCATGGCATTAGAGCCTGGGAATTTTGTAATTAGGGGGTTAACCAGTCAGAGTTCATCATTCCCAATTAATGGTTTCTTCTTTGCACCAATACATGAAAACATTGAGGTGAGTGACGGCGGGGTGTATTACCTTGGTCATATTAGTGCAACAGTTCGAGAGAGAGAGGGTGATGAATTTAAGGCTGGCCCATCAATTCCATTGATTGACCAAGCTGTTGTAGGTGCTTCAGGCGGAACATTTGATATTGAAATAACAGATCAATGGGCGAAAGATGAGGCGGCATTTAGGCGTAAGTTTCCGGCCTTAGCAACAGTGGATGTTAAAAAGGTAATACTTCCATCGTTTGATAGAAACAGGGCCCAAAAGTGGTGGGAAGATAATTAATTTCCATGCCAATTATTCAGCCTATATGGCAAGTTAGTGCGGCTGATTAATAATGCGCCATATTTTAACTTCGTAGTTCAACGTGAGTGCTCAGGCTGTAATATCATTTATTAGCCTTATAATGTGATCGTTCGTTGATTTTTACTCTGTTGGGTAAATCTTGGGTTTAAAAAACAAAAGGCACTTCGGTGCCTTTTGTTGTTTTGATCACTTGAACCGGAAACGATAATTAAGTTTTATTCTTCCTTAAATCTCTAACCTACCGCTGTCCACTCGCTGCAAAAGATAACGTGCTGTAACAAGCAAAATACCCAGTTTTGGGTATTTCCCATACCTAAATAAATACTTATCCTACAAAAATAAAATACCCAGGACTTCTCCTTCACAGTGATGTTTTATGAGGTGTTGTTCGTGCTCCTTGGGTGTATAGGGTGTTATTCAATTCATGGGATGTACTGGAATGTTGGTAGAAAAAGGAAAAACGATGCTACAGAAATTGTTGCTATTAGGGATGGTGCTGCTTGTTTCGGCGTGTAGCAGTAACAACAATGATGATGAGGCCAATCCAGTGCTTCATCCCATGGAGGTGACACTCAGTGTGGAGTCGATGATGGGGGTGCCCATTGAAGGGGTCACGGTGAATGTGCTGCAGGGAGAGGGCGGGCATTCGGTGGCCTTTAGCACGGTCTCTACGGCTACTGATGTTAATGGGCGTATTGTGATTCAGGGCGTACCGGAGCAATCAAGATTACAGTTTCAGTTGCATAAAGCGGGATATGCCAATCAGGTGGCGGTATATAACACCCCTCGGGCAGATCAGATCGCTTTGATTTCCGCCACATTGATTGAGCGTGAAGCGGCGATTGTTTTTAGTGCGGCGGCACCCGCTGATCTTAATGGCAAGGACGGTGCAAAATTAATCGTAGCAGAGAATGCCTTTGTTGATCGTGCTGGTAATGCGGTGGTGGGTGATGTTGAGTTGCGTATGACGCCAGTGGATATCTCTACGGCTGCGGGGTTAGAGGCTTTTCCAGGTTCATTCAGCGGTGTTATGGATGACGGTAGTGTTGCGCCAATTATAGTTAGTTTAGGTACGACAGAATTTGAGTTTACTCAAGGTGATGAGGTGTTGCAGCTGGCGGCCGGGCAACGCGCGACGATTGAATTACCTATGTATAGCAATCGTTATCCTGGTGGTACGAGTGTGCAGTTGGGTGATGAAATCCCCCTTTGGTACCTCAATGAAGAGAGCGGTATTTGGCAGCAAGAGGGTGCTGGCACTGTAGTGGAAAATTTTGCGTCGCCAAGCGGTTTTGCGATGCGCGCAGAGGTTACTCATTTTAGTTGGTGGAATTCGGATGTGGCGCCAGAGACAACGGAGGTGACTGTTAGAGTGACCGCTTCGGATCCAAATCAATATCTAACCACTGAGCAGTTTGCTCGTGCGCAGGCTCAGCTGTACGGGCTTATGCCAGGGGGACGTCTGGGTATTCAGCCAGTAAATTTTAATGAAACTGTCTCTGGTGTGCTTGTTCCGGCCGATACTCAGGTCTGCTTTGATGCCAGATTGAATGCTGATGGGGTATTGGAGAGCGCTAACGTTTTTGTGCTGAGTTCTGATGCGGTTTGTATCACGGTGCCAGCTGGGGGGAGTGCTCATGTGGAACTTGAAATTGTTGTGGATGAGCTTTCTCTTCAGGCATCAGTGCCGAGTACCGCGACTGAGGGCGCGGAGCTGGGTGCCTGTGGTCAACAGCCGAGGCTGAAGCCGAGTAACTACGTCTTTCCTGTTAGTTATGAAATTATTGCGGGTATGTTGCCACGAGGGGTGGTGATTAATGCGAATGGTTCGCTTTCAGGTATTCCGCAGCGACCATGGCCTGGGCAGAACTACTCTGCCACCATCGAGGTAACCGATGGTTTAGGGCGAAGGGCGCAGACAATCGTTGAAATTGATGTCTCTGCACCGCTTACGTTGAGGGCTAGCTCAACCACTTCAATATTACGAGTGGGGCATGATCAGGAGGTTCTTGGCATGTTCACCGCTGATGGCGGGTTGGAGGCGTTAAGTTATCAGCTGGCGACTGGGGGGGCTGTCCCTCCGGGTATGACGTTTGATGATACTGATGCCAGTTATCTCGGCAGACCCGCAAGGTTTTTGATTAATGGTCAACCTTCACTGGAGTATGGTAACGAGGTGAAAGTGCAGGTGAAAGATCAAAACTGCGCTAAAGCGGAAGCTGAAATATTACAGCGGGTTGTATTTGCTCCCGTTCTCAGTGGTACGCCACAGAATGTCGCCGTGGGTGAGCGCTTTTCATTCACGGCCAGTAATAGTGGATCTCCTATTATAGGCTGGAATATTATGCCCCACGGTGTATTAAGT
>Ga0316204_10005838_pt1 | contig 19745 bp, 20 predicted proteins | sample 6monrhotite_MG_2_FD_205661 | JGI IMG/M metagenome (GOLD analysis project Ga0316204, IMG submission 205661) | Microbial mat bacterial communities from mineral coupon in-situ incubated in ocean water Damariscotta River, Maine, United States -... | ecosystem: Environmental > Aquatic > Marine >...
TCCTAGCGTTGAGTTTCAGCACATATTGAAGCACGATTGCCGCAAATCCTTTGCGAGTCTGCGGTCAATTTCAAAAACTGCGCGATAATCTCTCACCCATCTACTATTCGGCGCGAAATTTTTGCATGCCGCAAGTGCAAATGCTGCACGTGCGAAAACACTCTTGCAGCTCGCAGCGCAATTTAATACCAGCTAGACCCAGAGAAAACGCAACAATATTACCGCAAGGAATCGCCCATGTCTTTCCGCCTGCAACCTGCCGCCCCGGCCCGCCCAAACCGCTGCCAGCTTTTTGGCCCCGGATCACGCCCGGCGATCTTTGAAAAGATGGCCAGTTCTGCTGCGGATGTTATCAACCTTGATCTCGAAGACAGCGTCGCCCCTTCGGACAAAGACAGCGCACGGGCCAACGTGATTGCCGCGATCAGCGAGCACGATTGGGGCACCAAGACGCTTTCAGTGCGGATCAACGGTTTGGATACGCCGTATTGGTACCGCGATGTTGTGGACCTGATGGAACAAGCCGGCGAACGGCTTGACCAGATCATGATCCCCAAGGTCGGCTGTGCGGCGGACATCTATGCGGTTGATGCCCTAGTAACCGCAATCGAAGCAGCCAAAGGGCGCAGCAAGCGGATCTCCTTTGAGGTGATCATCGAATCCGCTGCGGGCGTGGCCCATGTCGAAGAAATTGCCGCCAGCTCACCGCGTTTGCAGGCGATGAGCCTTGGCGCCGCTGATTTTGCCGCCTCGATGGGGATGCAGACCACCGGTATCGGCGGCACGCAGGAAAACTATTACATGCTGCGGGAAGGCGAAAAGCATTGGTCCGATCCCTGGCATTGGGCCCAAGCCGCGATTGTTGCCGCCTGCCGGACCCATGGCGTATTGCCCGTGGACGGCCCGTTTGGCGATTTCTCGGATGATGAAGGCTACCGCGCGCAGGCACGCCGTTCTGCGACCCTGGGCATGGTTGGCAAATGGGCAATCCACCCCAAGCAGATCGGCATCGCCAACGAAGTGTTTACGCCATCCGAAGAAGCCGTGGCCGAAGCGCGGGAAATTCTGGCTGCGATGGAACAGGCCAAGGCCAATGGCGAGGGCGCGACGGTCTTTAAGGGGCGTTTGGTCGACATCGCCAGCATCAAGCAGGCCGAAGTCATTGTGCGTCAGTCCGAGATGATTGCAGGCTGATACATCGGATCGCCTGAGCGATCCGACCGGGGCGGGGCGTTGCCCCGCCTTTTTTGTCGAAGATGGCACGTCAGTCTGCGCACCAGGCTCACACGGTCCACTGGGCGCTTCACACCCCCAGACCCACAGCATCCCTTGGGGTTTTACACCCCCAGACCCCCGTGGAGGTTTTCTGGCCAAATGAAGAGGGGTCAGGCGCGTTCGTCTTTGGGAGACCCCATCACAACATAGGATGTGATGCCGTTCACTTGCGGCAAGGCGCCCAGCATGTCGGTGTGGAAGCTTTTGTAGGCTTTGAGGTCCGCGCATTCGACGCGCAGCAGGTATTCGATTGTGCCGGTGATGTTATGGCATTCGCGCACTTCAGGGGCATGCGAAATCGCACGTTCAAAGGCCTCTTGGCTGGCTTTGGAATGGTCTTTCAGACCCACTCCGACATAGGCCACAAAACCTGCCCCCAGTGCGGCGCGATCCAGAACAGCGCGGTAGCCGGTGATCACGCCGCGCTTTTCCAGATCCTGCACTCGGCGCAAACAGGCAGAGGGTGACAGGCCCACTTTGTCTGCGAGTTCGATATTGCTGATCCGGCCATTGCGAGACAACTCTTGCAATATTTGGTCGGATATACGGTCAAGTTTCGACATATATTGCTCAACTTTCGGAGAAAGACTTCAATTCACAATTACGCGGCGCGGAATATCTGTCAAACATTGCGTTATGAATATCGAAGTCATTCCCGCGCTCGCGCTTTTCGCCTTTGTCAGTTCCGCCACGCCGGGACCGAATAACCTGATGTTGATGGCTTCAGGGGCCAACTACGGATTTTTGCGGACCATTCCGCATATGCTGGGCATTTCGATCGGGTTTCTGGTCCTGATGCTGTTGACGGGCATGGGGCTGGTGCAGATTTTCGACCTCTACCCAATCAGCTATACCGTGCTGAAGATCGCCAGCGTGGTCTATATGATCTATCTGGCGTGGAAGATTGCCAACGCTGCACCCATTGAAAAGCGCAACGCGGCGGGGCGGCCCATGACGTTTTTGCAGGCTGCTGCCTTCCAATGGGTGAACCCGAAAGCATGGGCGATGGCGCTGACCGCGATTACCGTTTATGTGGCCGATCAAGGCGCTTGGATGTTGCTGGCTGCGGCAGTGTGTTTTTCCACGGTTAACCTGCCGTCAGTTGGCGTCTGGACCATTCTGGGCCAGCAGATGGCGCGGTTCTTGACCAATCCGGGGCGGCTCAGGGCATTTAACTGGACCATGGCGGCTTTGCTCATTGCCTCTCTTTATCCTGTTCTGGGCCTTGGCGGGTGATCTACACATCGCGGCGCGTTGCAAATGCTCCAAATGCCCGCCATATATCATGGCAAACAGCCGGAGCACCCAATGACCCAATATCTGGATTTCGAAAAACCCTTGGCCGAGATTGAAGGCAAGGCGGAAGAACTGCGCGCATTGGCGCGGGCGAATGAAGAGATGGACATCACCGAAGAGGCCAAGGCCCTTGATACCAAGGCCGCCGCCCTTCTGGAGGAGCTTTACAGCGATCTGACCCCTTGGCGGAAATGCCAGGTGGCACGGCACCCCGAGCGGCCGCATTGCAAGGACTACATCGAGGCCTTGTTCACCGAGTTCACACCGCTGGCAGGCGACCGGAATTTTGCCGATGATCTGGCGGTGATGGGCGGTTTAGCGCGGTTCAATGACCAACCGGTGATGGTGATCGGTCACGAAAAGGGCAATGACACCAAATCCCGGATTGAACGGAATTTCGGCATGGCTCGCCCCGAGGGATATCGCAAAGCTGTGCGGCTCTTGGAACTGGCAGGGCGCTTTGGCCTGCCAGTGGTGACATTGGTGGATACCCCCGGCGCCTATCCCGGCAAAGGTGCGGAAGAGCGTGGGCAGTCTGAGGCGATTGCCCGATCCACAGAGAAATGTCTTCAGATCGGCGTGCCGTTGGTCAGCGTAATCATTGGCGAGGGTGGTTCTGGCGGCGCGGTGGCCTTTGCCACGGCGAACCGGGTCGCGATGTTGGAACACTCGGTCTATTCTGTCATCACCCCTGAAGGCTGTGCCTCGATCCTGTGGAAAGACAGCGAAAAGATGCGCGAAGCGGCAGAGGCGATGCGGCTCACGGCGAGTGATCTCAAAAAGCTGGGCGTGACAGACCGGATCATTCCAGAGCCCAAAGGTGGTGCGCACCGCGATGCGGAAAAGACCATCGAAGCGGTGCGCGGCGCCATCACCGAAATGCTCAAAGAGCTGGACGGCAAAGATGGCAAGGCGTTGATCGCGGACCGGCGGCGCAAGTATCTTGATATTGGCGGCAAAGGGCTGGCGGCTTGACCGTTAGTCAAATTTGATCCGAAAGCGTGGCCCGATCCCGTCAAGCGGCTCAAACCCGGCGGCCAGATAAATGCCCTGCGCGGTGACGTTGTCGGGATGGGTGCCGACGGTCATATAGCGACACTCCTGATCCTTCGCTGCGGCCATACTGGCATCAATCAATTGCTTGCTCAGCCCAAGACCGCGTGCCTGCGGGCTGACAAACAAATGATGCAAATCCATGCCGCGCACCCCGAATTGCAACTGCGCCATCGGGCATAGGGCGGCATAACCCAGCAACACCTTGTCCCGCTCGGCAACCAGCAAGGTAAGCCAGGGCGCGGCGCCCATCACGTCACGTTCAAGGCTGGCGAGGGTCACTGCGGCGGTATCATCGTGATGCGCCGCAAGCCCATTGATCATCTCAAGGACAGCCGGAAGGTCGGGGGCGGCCACGGGTCTGATGGTGATGGATGACATCTGTTGTTCCTAAGGGCGGCCTGCACGGCACAAAGCCGCACAAGGCGGCCAAAATATTGAAAATGCAAGAAAAGGGGCCGCTATCAAATGGGGCGGCGATAATAGGTGATATGTCTGAACACACGCATGGCTGCACACTGCGCGATGGCGCGGGGGTGGTCAAGTGGACGGATTTGCACCGCGTTTCAAATTTGTGATCACATTTGATTTGAACCAGGCCTATCTGACCCCCATATCAATAGGTGAAGGAGCATAGACCCCTTCTTGCGATCTGCGCTCCTTCCTTCGCCAGCGAAAAGGAGCAAATCATGTACAAACGTATTCTCACCTCTGCCCTACTGTTCGGGATGGTCGCAACCGGCCCGCCAGCAGCGGCGATGACCTGTGCGCCGCGTGTCGATCTGGTGGACCGTTTGACCACCCAGTTTAACGAGGCTCTCACCGCAACCGGCCTTCAGAATGCCCGTTCATTGATTGAGGTTTGGGCGTCGCCAGACGGGAACAGCTTTACCATATTGGTCAGCCATCCAAATGGGATCAGTTGCGTTGTGTCCGCTGGCAAGAACTGGACCGCTATCACGCCAAAGCCCCCGCCGGACAAGAAAGGCGTGGCTGGCTAACTGGCCAGCATCCGCAGACCCTGCGTCACGTCAGACCGCACAGCGAGCCGCAGGCCCGGTTCATCCCCAGCCTTGAGCGCCGCAATGATCAAACGGTGAAATTGTGGCGGGTCGGTACGGCGCAAACGGCCATATAGCGCACGCATCGTTGGCCCCATCTGGAGCCAGACCGTTTCGGCCATCGCCAGCATCGCCGGGGCCTGCGCCCGCAGATAAAGTGTACGGTGAAACTCAAGATTGGTGCGAATGTAGCTGACCGCATCGCGGTGGGCGACGGCCTCTGAGATGGCGTTGTTGATGGTTTGCATCCGGTCAATCAGCGCCATGTGCGCGCGCGGCAAGGCGCGGCTGGCCAGCTCAACCTCGATCAACGCCCGCAACGCGGCCAGCTCTTCGATGCGTTCATTGGAAAGCTCTGGCGTGCTGATCCGTCCGGATGTTGACATGGTCAGCGCCCCCTCCGCCGCAAGCCTTCGCACCGCCTCACGGGCCGGTGTCATCGAGACCTCATATTCCTTGCCAATCCCGCGCAGGGTCAACGCATGACCGGGCGGCAAGTCGCCATGCATGATCCGGCTCCGCAAACCGCGATACAGGCGGTCGTGCGCAGGTGAAGTTGCATCGGAAGGGCGGGCGGTCAGGGTCATTGGCGTTTGTGATCACAAATGCGCTGGTAGGTCAAGGTTCACCTGACTAAGCTTTGCCTCAAACATGTTTTTCAGTCAAAGGAGATTGCGGGATGGGAAATGCATGGCTGTTGCTGGTGATTGCAGGCCTCTTTGAGGTGGTCTGGGCCGCCGCGCTTAAGGCATCAAACGGATTTACCGTGATTTTGCCCTCCGCCATTACAGCCATCGCCGCCGCGATCAGTTTCTGGCTGCTGGCGCTTGCGATGAAGGATTTGCCGCTTGGCACGGCCTATGCGGTTTGGGTCGGCATCGGTGTTGTCGGCGCTGCGGTTTTGGGCGTTGCCATGTTTGGCGATCAGCTTAGTCCAATCCGGGTGGCGGGGATTGCATTGATCATTGCCGGGATCACCGCGCTCAAAATCGCTTGATCCCGCATAGGTCAAAGCTCCCGGCAAAGCTCAAATTGCTGAACGATCGGCTCGGCGTTCAGCGCTTGCATAAAGGTATCGAACCCCAGATCGTCTTGTTGTGCGTTGATCACCCGAAGGGCGCGATCCGGCAGCGCGCGCTGCACCGTGCCAATGATCGCCCGTCCAAGTCCCTGACGGCGGTGATCCGGCGCAACGGCAAACTGTGCCAAGGTAGCCGTGTCGCGATAGACTGCAGCGTAGGCCACCAACCGCCCTGCTTCGTAATGCGCCAGACACATCAAATTATCCCCCGCTGCCACGAGCGAGCCTGCCGCATTTTGCCATGACGGCGGCCAATCGTGCAGCGCAGCAGCATCTGGCGCAATATCGGACCATTGCACCGGCACAAAAGCAGCCAGACCCGCTTTGACCAGAGGTGTCTCAGGAATGGTAAAACAGTTCAATTGCCGCCGGATCACCATTCCCAGGCTTTGATAAAGTGCGAAGGCCGCTGTGTTGCTTTGCAAAACCTCTGTCTGCAGATGGTTTACGCTATTGGCTGCAAGATCCGCCATGGAATGCTCCGCCAAGGCCCGCGCAACCCCACGCCCGCGAAACGCAGGGCGGGTGCCGCTGCTGGCTAGATATCCATGTTTGCCGCGCACCGAGATAAGCCAAAGCGCCACTATTTCATTGCCCTCAACCATCACAAAAGATCTAGGCAAAACCACGTCACGCTGACGCAGAAACGTTTCAAACCCTTGCAGGGTTTGCTTCATCGGAACCGCGTAGTCCGAAAAGGCATCGTTGGTGACGTCAAGCAATTGGGCGGTTGAATAATCGGCGGCGGATTGAATTTCAGGCAAAATAGCGTCCTTTAAAACTGATAGCGGTGCAGATCGCTGCCATGTTGTCGCAACCATTTGCGCGGCGCTTGGTAATCACCATAGATCCGCTCAACACCCGCCCAAAATGCGGTAGAATGGTTCATCTCGGCCAAATGCGCGACCTCATGTGCGGCGACATAGTCAAGCACCTCTGGCGGCGCCATAATCAAGCGCCACGAAAACATCAACGCACCATCGCTGGTGCAACTGCCCCAACGGGACCGCGTATCGCGCATGGTGATCCGGCCATATCTTTTGCCCAGCAAGGCGGCATAGTCATCGCATGCACCTGCCAGCCGATCACGTGCCACTTCTTTGAGATACGCGCCAAGCCGCACCGCGACCCGATCAGGGGCACCCGGCACGGCGATCTCCGCTTGTCCGATCTGCACCCTCCGGCCCTGCCCCGACACGATTCGCAACATCTGTCCGCCCACCGGCACCTCAGCACCCAGTGCCACAGGTACATCCTCGCCCCGCGCCTCAAGATGTTTGCGAATCCATGCCTCTTTGCTGCGGGCAAAGGCCATCGCTTCTGCCTCCGCGAGCTTGGCGGGCATGGTCAATGTCACCCGGCCGTCCAATTGGGAAATCCGCAACGAGATCCGTTTTGCCCGTGCAGAACGCCGCATCAGCAGCACAATTGGCGGATTGCCGGGCAGAATTGGGTCGGTCATCAACAGGGTCCAATTGGCAACAGTCGGCTAAAGCCTTTGACAGTCCCACCCTCATATGGCACTTGGCCGGAATCATCTATACGCAACCGAAATTTCGAAGAGGGGTGTTCCATGCCCAAAGAAGAATGGGGAACGAAGCGCCTGTGCCCCACAACGGGCAAGCGCTTCTATGACCTGAACAAGAACCCGATCGTCAGCCCCTACACCGGCGAGGCGCTGGAAGTAGATGCATCCAAATCCCGGATGATCGCGGCAGACGCCGAAGATGCCGTTACAGCCAAGGCCAAAGAAGCCGAAGTCGATGAGGATGCAATCCTCGATGATGACGACGTCGATGTGGAACTGGATGACGATATTCTGGACGATGACGACGACGATAGCGACACTGTTCCGCTGGACGATATTGCGGACGTGGCATCGGACGACGACGATTCCTAAAATTCGAAGGCGGGAGGTGGATTTTCCACTTGATCCCGCCTTCGCTTGCGCCTAGTTACCGGCGCATCCACTAAGGTCACTGACCTGAATGGGGCATTAGCTCAGCTGGGAGAGCGCCTGCATGGCATGCAGGAGGTCAGCGGTTCGATCCCGCTATGCTCCACCAAACCCTTCCCTTTCCAGCATCTTGCTACGGCCCGCACACCTGATCGGCTGACTGACGCCCGTCCGCTGCGCGGACAGTCTGAGACAGCGGTTCGATCCCGCTATGCTCCACCAAACCCTTCCCTTTCCAGCATCTTGATACAGCACGCACCTCTGATGGGCTGACTGACGCCGTCTCCCTCTCCGGTTTGATATTGCTGCATCACAAATGTTCACGTATTGTTCTCACATTGCAGCCGTTGGAATAGGATTAGAGGCGATGCTAAAAGGAAGTTGTTATTGCGGGGCCATCGAGTTTGCATTGGACTCGCCGCCAACGATGATGGGCACCTGCCATTGCTCGCGGTGCCGCAAGGCCGGGGCCAGCGCGATAGTTTTTGTGAAGAAAGACACCCTGAGCTGGATCAAGGGCAAAGACAACGTTCAGGCTTTTGTCCCTGAGGCGCCGTATAAATACCCCAGATGCTTTTGCAAAACCTGCGGGACGTCTCTGGGCGAAATCCTGTCAGAGGAGGACAGCTTTCCCATCTCGGCCAATGCGTTTGATGATGAGCTGCCGATCAAAAATGGCTTTCATGAACATGTGAATGAAAAGCCCTCCTGGTACGAGATTTGCGACCCCAAAGACCCATCCGCAGAGGGTTAAGCCCAGCGTATCACACCTTGGCAAGCTGCCTGACATCCTCAAGGCAGCTTGCAACCGCCCCTTGGATCAATTGATAAAACACCCAGTTCTTGATCCGTTTGCTGCGCACAAAGCCTGCATCTTGCAGGATTTTCATATGATTGGTCACCGTCGGCTGTTTCAGGCCAATCTTCTCGGTGATGAAGCCGACACAAACGCCATCCTGCACCAAATCGCCATCCACTTGCGGCGGGAAAAACCGCTCGGGATCGGCCAGCCAATGCAGGATCTGCAAGCGGTTTTCATTCGCCAAGGCCTTCAACGGGCCAGCGATTGACTCGATTTCAGCAGTCGTATAGGCATTCATCTATATAGATTCTCCACTATGCAGGTATGCTATGCCACAGACGCCCGACCACTACAACTTTGTGCATTGCGATGTGTTCGCGAACCGCCCTTATGCGGGCAACAGCCTTGCGGTCTTTACCGATTGCGCCGGGCTAAGCGCCGAACAGATGCTGCGCATGACGCAGGAAATGCGGCATTTCGAATCTATTTTTCTCAGCCAAAAACAAGGACAAATCACCGCACGCGTTTTTGATCTGATCGAAGAATTGCCCTTCGCCGGACACCCACTGATCGGCGCGGCCTGTACGTTGCACCGCGCCAGTGGCAGCCTCACACCGCAAAGCTGGAAAATCAGATTGAACGGCGGACGCGTGGTCAAAATTGCCACCGATGTCGAAGATGGCAAATACATCGGCACACTGGATCAAGGCACCCCGGAATTCATCGCAGCCTTGCCCGCCGCCGCCAAACCGGGCTTTGCCAAAGCGTTCAATCTGACCACCGCACAGATCGCCGATCTGCCGCTTGAGGTGATTTCCACCGGGCTAAAATATCTCGTCATCCCTTTGACCTCCGGGCTGGAGAATGCGCGGATCACCATCGCTGATCTTGATCAAAAACTGGCGGATGTCGGGGCCGAATTTGCCTATCTGTTTGATGTAAACACCTTTGAAGGACGGCATTGGAACAACGATGGCATCGTCGAGGACATCGCCACCGGCAGTGCGGCCGGGGTGGTCGGGGCCTTTGCACTGAAACACGGGCTGATCAAAGCGGGCGATCCAGCGACCCTTAAACAAGGGCATTTCATGGGTCGCCCCAGCCGGTTGCAGGTGACGGCCTATGGCACCCCTGATAGCATCACAAATATCTCCGTTGCAGGGCAGGTTGCCTTTGTCGGTGAAGGAAAGGTTGTCGCCCCATGATCCCCATGTTTCAACCCGAAGATATTGCCCCGCATCTGGACATTGCCGCCCTGTTGCCCGCTGCAAAAGACGCCTTTCGCGCCCTCTCGGATGGCAGTGCGCAAGCGCCCGTCTATGTGTTGCACCCCAATGACATGGCTGACATTCACGTCAAATCCGCCTGCCTGCCAGATTGCCCGATCTTCACCGTCAAGATGGCGGGCTGGTCGCAGGTGCTTGTCGATCGCGGTGAACCGGCTTCCAGCGGATTGATCGTTGTGTTTGACAGCATCACCTGCAAACCCATCGCGATTTTGCAGGACAATCATCTGATCTCGGATTATCGCACTGCGGCTGCCGGCGCTTTGGTTGCCGATCTGCTCGCTCCGCGGGATGTCGCCAGTGCATTGGTCGTCGGCACTGGAATGCAGGCGCGGTTGCAGGTCGAGGCATTGCTATTGTCGCGCCGCGTGCCACAAATCGCTGTATGGGGGCGCGATCCACAAAAGACCGCGCAACTGCGCGATGATCTGGCCAAAATCCACCCTAGAACAGAATTTTCACTGGCTGGCGATCTCGCAGATGCCGTGCCGCTTGCCGATGTGATCCTCACCGCCACTGCCGCCAAAGACCCGGTGATCGACGCAAGCTGGCTGCGGCCCGGCCAACACATCACCTCCGTCGGCTCCGATGACGCAACCAAATGCGAGATTGACCCGCAGACGATGGCACAGACCAAGGTCTTTGTAGATGCCCGCACTTCAGGTGAGGCGTTCGGATCACCCCGCAGGGCAATCGCGCAAGGGATCATCGCGGCAAGCGACCTGACCGAGATCGGCACCTGTTTGACCCAAGGCACCGCACGCGAACCTGAGGATATCACCCTCGCTTGTCTCAGCGGCCTTGGCATTCAGGATCTCACTGCCGTGCGTCACCTTTGGCAAAAGCTCCAACCCGCCGCGCAACTGGACCTCACCGGCAAAGCCGTTACATAGGGAAGGTTCCGATCCGAGGCACCTGATGATCCCCTGCACCCTTTCCACCTATAACGATCTGACCGATCTGGCCGTGGACACGATCATTGATGTTCGCGCACCCTCCGAATTTGCCGAAGACCACCTGCCCGGCGCGATCAACCTGCCGGTGCTTGATGATGTGCAGCGGGCCGAGGTTGGCACGATCTACAAACAGGACAGCCCCTTCAACGCCCGCAAAATCGGCGCCGCCCTTGTGGCACAAAACACCGCCGCCCATCTGCAAGGTCCGCTGGCCGGCAAAGGTGGCGATTGGCAGCCGTTGGTCTATTGCTGGCGAGGTGGCCAGCGATCCGGTGCCTTTGCCACGATCCTGGATCAGGTTGGTTGGCGGGTGCGGCTGCTCAGCGGTGGTTATCGCAGCTATCGCCGTCTGGTCAGCAAGATGCTCTATGATGGTCCGCTGCCGCACCAAATGATCCTGGTGTCAGGGGGCACCGGCACTGCCAAAACCCGCCTGCTTCAACATCTTGCAAACGCTGGCGGACAAATACTGGACCTCGAAGCGCTGGCCGGGCATCGCGGTTCGATCTTTGGGGCGATGGCAGAAGGACAACCCAAACAGAAAATGTTCGAGTCTCGTTTGGCAGCCGCTTGCGCACAGCTTGATCCGAACAAGTTGACTTGGGTCGAGGCCGAAAGCAGCAAGATCGGCGACCGTGTCGTGCCGCCCGCGCTGTGGACCCGCATGTGCGCCGCGCCGAGGGTCGAAGTATCTGCCCCTTTGGCCGCCCGCGCCGATTTCCTATGCCGCGCCTACGAGGATTTGACCTCTGATCCGGCACAATTCGGGATACAAATAGATCAAATGCGGTCCTTTCATCCCGCAGACCGGATCGGACACTGGCATGATCTGGCCAAAACCGGTGAATGGAACACCCTCGCGGCAGACCTGATCCGTGACCACTACGATCCGCGATATGCCAAATCCGCCGCCCGCACCACCACCCCGCTGCGGAGGTTGGAATTGCCTGATCTGTCTGACGACACATTGCAGCAGACCGCGCAAGCATTGCTCAGCGGCGCTGCGCCAGCGTGACCGCTCCCTGCCCGGCAGATAGCGTGCCGATCACCGCCGCCGTGATGCCCTTGACCTGCAACTGCGCGACCGCCTTGGCCGCGGCATTGGGCGGCAAAGCAGCCAACAATCCCCCCGCCGTCTGCGGATCATAAAGCAGTGGATCATCCACCCCCGCGACCTGCGCATCGCGGCGATTGGCAGGCATCAAACTTGACGCGATGCCCCTGTCCGACAATGCCCGCGCACCGCCATAAACCGGTATCTGATCCTGCCACAGATCCGCATCCATCATAGACGCCCGGCAGATCGCCCGAACATGCCCGGCAAGGCCAAACCCCGTCACATCCGTCATCGCATGCGCATTGGCCAGCGCCGCCGCCGCAATATCCTGCGGCTTTTGCATGGTTTGTAAGGCAGCGGCCACATCACGCCCATCCGCCTTGCCTTGCATATCCGCCGCAAAGATCACCCCCGTACCAATTGGCCGGGTCAACACCAGCAGATCACCATCCTGCGCTCCTGAAACGGTGATCGGCATCTCGTCGCGCACCCCGGTTACTGTGAATCCGACCGTCAATTCAGCCCCCATGGTGGTATGCCCGCCCACCAATTGCGCCCCAGCTGCACCCATCACAGCAGACGCCGCTTGGGTGATCTCGGCCAAAGTTCGCGCCTGCAAATCCGGGGCCATCTGCGGCAGGATCAAATGCGCCAGCGCCACCTGCGGCTTGGCCCCCATTGCCCAGATATCACCCAGCGCATGAACCGCCGCCACCTGTGTCATGCACACGGGGTCTGCTATCATCGCCCTCAGATGATCCGTACTGATCACCTGAAAACCACCGCCAGGCTGGCGCAATACCGCCGCATCATCCCCTGCTCCGGTCAGAACGGCGCCGCTGACCGGCTTCAAGTGATCCAGTGCGGTGCCCAAAACACCGCCACCCACTTTCGCTCCGCAACCACCACAAAGCGGCGCAGCTTCCAGCATCTCGTGAACGCCTGCCGCCACAGGGCCGCGCGGCGGCTCTGTCTGCATCACCGGCAGGTTGGTGAATTTCTCCATAAAGGCCCGATCAATCCGATCTTTCCACCGCCACAGCAATGGGCCAGACAGGCTCATCCCGAACTTCTCCGCCATCGCGGATTTACCACCCAGCGAGATCAGCTTGAGATAATGCGCTTGCGGTTTGAACCTGCGGCGACGGCCAACGCCCAAGGCGGCTCGCAAATTGTGATGCAGAACCGGCGCGGCTCGCACGGCATACACCCCGGCCTTTGGTCGCGGCGCGAAAGGCATATGTGCGCAATCCCCCACGGCAAACAAGGCGGGGTCATCCTCCACGGCCAATGTTTCATCAACCCGTATAAAGCCATCCTGAAGCGGCAAATCAGTCCCGCCAACCCATTCATGGGCAAAGGCACCTGCAGCCCCCACACAGAGCGCTGCGGCAACCGCCTCTTGCCCAGCTATTTCAACCCGCTGTGCCCCGACCCTGGTCACCTGCGCGCCGCACCGCACTGCCACGCCAAGCTGCTTCATCTGCGCCAACAGCCGCCGCCGGGCCGACGCGCCCACACCGGAAATCTCGGCAGCGGCCTCAATCACCGTGACATCAGGCACAACGCCAACCTGCCGCAAGGCATGGGCCATCGCCAAGGCCAACTCGCACCCCGCCACGCCGCCGCCAATCACCGCAACCTCCGGCGCGGCCTGCCCAGCCTGCACCTGCGCCAGAAAATCCCGCCAGCGGGAGGCATAAACATCCAGCGGCTTGGCCCCGACCCCGTGCTCAGCAAATCCCGGCAGATCCATCTGCGCGGTGATCCCCACATCAATGGAAGCCACATCATAAGCCACGGGCATCCGCCCCTCCATCAAGACCTGCCGCGCGGCCCGATCGATCCCGCAGGCCTTGTCCAGAATAAGCCGCGCACCGGCATGACGGCACAACCGCACCAGGTCTATCTCAAGGGTATCGCGTCCGTAGTGCCCCGCCACATGCCCCGGCAACATGCCCGTATAAGGCGCCGTCGGACCGGGGTTGATCACCGTCAACCGCACCCCCGACAAGGGGTTCATCCCCCAGGACCGCAACACCAGCGCATGGGCATGCCCGCCCCCGACCAACACCAGATCCCGCGTCAAAGGCACATTGCTTTGCATCACTGCCCACTTCCCTTTTTGGCCCCAAATATTCCAGGGAGTTTGAGGGACAGCGTCCCTCATCACCAAAACAAAATCGCTTGCGGGCCCCAAAGGGGGCCGCGCCTCTGCCTATCAGTGCCAGAAACACACCGCTAATGAAAATCCCGCGACTTCGGGATCACGCGCACATCACGTGGATGTCGCCGGGCGCTGACCTGTCCGGCAATCGGATGGGTTGGATGATCCCCCCGCGCCTGCGTCTGCGGCACCCGGTCTACGGCCAGATCATCAAGCCGGTCGGTGCGGTTCTCAAGCCGGTCCGCCACCACGTGAATAACCCGCCCGTCACTTTGAATGCGCCCATGCACCACCAAAAGCCGGGCGCCCATGATGATGGGCCGAAAATGTTCAAACAGCTTGGGCCAGATCACCAGATTGGCCACCCCCGCCTCATCCTCCAGCGTGATAAAACACACGCCCTTGGCACTGCCCGGTTTTTGCCGCACCAACACCAGCCCCGCCAATGACACCCCTGCCCCGTTCCGCATCCCCGGCAGTTGATCGGTCACCGCAAACCCCTGACGCCGCAGGCTGGCGCGGAAAAAGCTGACCGGATGCGCCTTCAGCGACAATCGCAATGTCTGATAATCGGCAACCACATGTTCCGCCTGAGGCATGGCGGGCAACGATACAGCGGGCTCCGCCCCCTCGTCCCCCGCTTCGGCGTGGGTAAAGATCGGCAGATCCGGCGCATCTTTCAAAGCCTGCCCCTGCCACAGCGCCTGACGCCGGTCGATCCCCATGGACCGCATCGCATCCGCCGCCGCCAGCCGGCGCACCGCCCCCCGATCCAACCGCGCCCGCGCCTTGAGATCGGCCACATCAACAAACGGCACATCCCGCGCTGCCATGATCCGCGCCGCGGCATCCTCGCGCATGCCATCCACCTGCCGCAGGCCAAGCCGCAGTGCAAATCCGGTCTCGCAGGGCTCTAGCGTGCTGTTCCAATCGGAATAATTGGCATCCACCCCGCGCAACTCCACACCATGTTCCCGCGCATCCCGCACGATCTGTGCCGGCGCATAGAACCCCATCGGCTGGGAATTGAGCAGTGCACAGGCAAAGGCCGCCGGATAGTGGCACTTCATCCAGGAGGACACATAAACCAGCTTGGCAAAGCTGGCCGCGTGGCTTTCGGGAAAGCCATAATCACCAAAGCCTTTGATCTGATCAAAACACCGCCGCGCAAAATCTTCCGAATAGCCGCGATCGGTCATCCGGCCCACCATCTTGTTTTGCAGCGTTTCAATGGTCCCGCGCGACCGAAAGGTGGCCATCGCCTTGCGCAGCTCATTGGCCTCTTTGGGCGTAAACCGCGCCGCATCAATGGCGATCTTCATCGCCTGTTCCTGAAAGATCGGCACGCCCAGCGTCCGCCCCAGGATCTTGAGCAGTTCATCCTGCGGATGTTCCGGCCCCGGCGCGGGATAGCTGACCCCTTCGAGCCCCTGACGCCGGCGCAAAAACGGATGCACCATATCGCCCTGAATGGGGCCGGGGCGCACAATCGCCACCTCGATCACCAGATCGTAAAACACCCGAGGGCGTAGTTTCGGCAGCATCGCCATCTGCGCCCGGCTTTCCACCTGAAACACCCCAAGGCTGTCCCCCGCACAGAGCATATCATAGGTCGCCGCATCATCCGCCGGAACGCTGGCCAGATCGTGATCCACGCCGTAATGCGCCCGCAGCAGGTCAAAACATTTGGCGATACAGGTCAGCATCCCCAACGCCAGAATATCCACCTTGAAGATGCCCAAGGCATCAATGTCATCCTTGTCCCATTCGATAAAACTACGCTCGGGCATCGCGCCGTTTCCAATCGGCACCATCTCGGTCAGGGGCCGTTCGGTCAGGATAAATCCGCCCACATGCTGGCTTAGGTGGCGCGGCATGCCGGTCATCTCGCGCGCCAGCGCGATCACCCGGCGCAGATAGGGGTCAGACAGGTCCATGCCCGCGTCCTTGACCCGTTCATCGCCCATCTGCCCCTCAAAACTGCCCCAGACCGTGCTGGCCAGTTTGGCCGTCACATCCTCGGAGAGGCCCATCGCCTTGCCAACCTCGCGGATCGCGGATCGCGGCCGGTAATGGATCACCGTGGCACAGAGCCCGGCCCGTTCGCGCCCGTATTTTTCATACATGTACTGGATCACTTCCTCGCGCCGCTCATGTTCGAAATCCACGTCGATGTCGGGTGGCTCATCGCGTTCTTCGCTGAGAAAACGTTCAAACAGCACGTCATGTTCTTCGGGGTCCACCGCGGTGATGCCAAGGCAGAAACAGACCGCCGAATTGGCCGCAGACCCGCGCCCCTGACACAGGATCGGCGGTTCTGCCACCTCGCGGGCAAAACGAACGATGTCATTGATGGTCAGAAAATAACGGGCGATCTTTTTGGAGCGGATCAGCGCAAATTCCTTTTCGATGATCGCACGGATGCGGTCCGACACCCCATCGGGATAACGCCGCGCTGCACCTTCCCAAGTCAAATGTTCCAACTCCTCCTGCGCCCCGCGCCCTTCCGGCACGATCTCATGGGGGTATTCGTATTTCAGATCGCTCAGCGAAAATGCGCAGGCATCCGCCACCTCACGCGTGGCCCGGATGGCATGGGGCCAGGCACCGAACAAACGGCACATCTCGGCAGGAGATTTCAGATGCCGCTCTGCGTTGGCCTCCAGCAGGAAACCGGCCTTGTCGATCGTACAGCTCTCGCGGATGCAGGTCATCACATCCTGCAGGGGGCGGCGCTGGGGCGTATGATACAGCACATCATTGGTGGCCAGAATGCCCAGGCCCTGCGCCCGCGCCATTCCATCCAAGCGATTGATCCGCGCCACATCATCGCCGCGATAAAGATAGGCCGCGCCGATATGGCGCAACTGCGGCAGCGCCCGCACCAGCCGGGGCAGTCCGGCCTCAAACACATCCAGTTGCGCAGGCGGCATCACGATCAGTTGCAGCCCCTCGGCATGGGTGGCCAGCATCTCAAGCGTCAGATGGGTTTCGCCTTTTTCCTGCCAGCCGCCCTCCACATCCGACATCTTACCCCGGCTCAGCAATGTCGAGAGCCGCGCATAGGCGGCACGATCTTTTGGATAGGCCAGCAGTTCCGTACCGCACAGCAAAACCAGCCGCGTCCCGATCAGTGGGCGCAGCTTGGCCTTCTGTGCCTCGGTATGGATACGCACCACCCCGGCCAATGTGTTATGATCGGCAATGCCCATGGCGTCATAGCCCAGCAGATTGGCCGTCGCTGTCAGATCCACCGCGTCAGAGGCCGCCCGCAGAAACGAAAAACAGCTGGCCAGACCCAGCTCCACATAGGGGCTGGGGGCGTGCCACTGAAACGGATCCTCAGGATCCAGCGTGCGGCGTTTATGTCCGTCTTGCTGGGGCATGGTCGATTACAAAGCGATAGGGCCCCGCCCGTGATTTTCACGCGCGGATGATCCACAGAGGGGCAAATCAAAAATGTTTACACCCGGCACGGACCCAAGACTGCAAAGCAGTCTTGGGTCCGTGCCAATCGCATATTCTGGTGGGGCGCAGGCCGGTCCTTTCATCACGCAAAAATCCCCTGCATGAACCAGCGCGGATCGCCGCCGCGCCCGTCGCCCAAGATCCCCTCGCGGTAGATCCAGAACCGCCGTCCGTCGCCGACCTCGACCTTGTAGTAATCCCGCAGCCGCGTGCCGGGGCGGTCGCGCCACCATTCAGGGGCGATCCGTTCCGGCCCCTCGTGGCGGCGCGTCAGATAGGCCACCCGCCGCCAGCGAAACCGGGCGGGCGGGCCTTCGGGCACGGCATACAGCACCGCAATCTCTTCGGGTGGATCAAGAAGGCGCAAGGGTCGCGCCCGATCCAACACCGGCGCTTGCCCCGCCACATGACCCAGCGCAGGCAGGGCATGTTCCACCCGTTCGGGCAGATGGCTTTGCACCCAGGCGGACCAGGTGATCTTGTCCGGCCCCAAACGTGCGGTCAGCCGGTCCAGCAACGCCGCAACATCCCGCTGCGCATCGCGGCGACCCTCCAGATGGTCCTGCTGCAACGCCAACGGCTCAACCCGCAATGCCTCAAGCGTCAGCAGATCAAAGCCAAAGCCGGGGTCGATCCCGTCCAGCTTGCCCGCCAACAACCGCAACAGATGCGCCGGATCACGGCTGGCACTGGCCGTGGCCACATCGCGGCTGCGCCATTCGCCATCCACGCGGTAGATCGTCAGCCGCAGCTGCCGCGCGCCCTGCTCCGCCTCGGCCAGTTGCACGCATAAATCCTGCGCCAGTGCCTCAAGATGCGGCAGCGGATCAATCACCGGCTCGGGCAAGCGCACCCGTGCCAGCCAATGCCGCGCATCCGCAGGCGCATTCAGCGGATCCGCCGTCCGGCCAAGGGCGCGGTCCAGCAACACCAGCGGATTGATCTCTTCGGCCAACCGATCAAAGCGCCGCATCAACGCCACACGCGGCACCTGCATCAAGGCACCCAGCGTCTTGAGGCCCAACCGCTGTAGCAAACGATCTGTATCCGCCCCAATCCGCAGCGCCGCCACCGGCAAGGGCGCAAGGCACATCTCAAGATCCTCGGTGTCACAGATCACCCGCCCCACACCAAACCGCGCCAACATCTGCGCAGCGCCGCGTGTCGGCGCCATCGCCAACCGCGCGGTCAACCCCTGCATCTGAAATCTTGTGCCTATATCACGCAGCATCGCGGTCTCTCCACCAAACAAATGATCCGCGCCGGTCACATCCATCACAATGCCATCCGCGCCATCGCGCACCGTCCACGGGCACCAGCGCCGCGCCCAATGGGCGACCCTGTCCAACAGCTTGCGATCCCCCGGTGCATCGGCCTGTTCCACATGCAGATCAGGGTGGATCGCCTGCACATCAACGATCCGTGCGCCTTCCGATATCCCTCGCGCCTGCGCCGCCACACTCACCGCATAGACCACCGGCCCATGACGGCCCGCCTGCGCCAGCACCACGGGCACGGTTTCATCCGGCAGCGTCCGCTGCTGCGCGGTGATCCTCCGCCAGCGGTCCATCGCCAGATCGGGAAACCAGACGGAGACGATCCGCGGCTGTGCGGGCGCTGCGGTCATAGCCCGCGCTCCAGACCCCCGGCGCACGACCACGGGCGCGAAACAGCTCGGCCTCCCATTGCGGCAAGCCCGGCGCTTGTGGATTGTCCGGATGCATCTGCGACGGCAGGGACGACAACCGCCAGCGTTCGCGGGCCGCCGACAGCGCCCCATGATCGGCAGACCGGATCAGCCAGACCGGCAATTGCGCCGTTTCGGCCCTGAGCGCCAACCGCTTGGTCGCGGTAAAGCTCAGCACCTCGGGGGCGCCATGAATTTCGCCCACCACCGCCGCCAATCCGGCACAGCCTGCGCCCTCTTCCATCGCCCAAAGCACATCGCGCGGATGGCTCACCTCGACCCGCAGGATCGGCCCCTTGAGGCCAAACTGCGCCAGCGCCGGCCCATAAAGCCGCCCGTTTTCGCGCCGCGACATGCGGTCGCTGACCCAAAGCACCGGCGCGGCACTGTCGGGCAAAGCGGCCAGCACAAACCCCGCCGCCGCCGCATCGAACGGACCACCCGCCAGCACATCGCGCAACACAGCAGCCCCCGGCGCGGCGGCATCGCCGGGGCGCGGGACATCCTGAACCAAATGTTTGTGAGACAGGGAAATCACCTGTCCAAAAGGGGAATCGGGCAGCATACATTCCTCCATATGTTCACTATTTGTTCTAATT
>Ga0316204_10005839_pt1 | contig 19738 bp, 22 predicted proteins | sample 6monrhotite_MG_2_FD_205661 | JGI IMG/M metagenome (GOLD analysis project Ga0316204, IMG submission 205661) | Microbial mat bacterial communities from mineral coupon in-situ incubated in ocean water Damariscotta River, Maine, United States -... | ecosystem: Environmental > Aquatic > Marine >...
AACTACTCACTGGTTTCCCGACCCTGAATATGCGTCTACCTTCCTTGTGTATGCAGGCTCTTGGCCTCAGATACTCCACGGTATGAACGAATAGGGCGGGAGGCCAATCTACGAACAGGCTCTGGTTTAAAACCAGTCCTCAGGTCGGGACGGCCTTCCCAGTGAAACGTAAAACTTTACTTAACCTCATATACAGTATTTTAGTAAATTTGATCATACAAGGATGGGTTGAGCGTAGCGATACCCATCGCCATTTCTGATAAATGATGGGTATCGCTATGCTCCACCCATCCTACAAAGGCTCTCTGTGTAACAAATATTTTTAGGCTTATGCAACGAGCAATGCCATTTGATCTGCACTGAGGTGGCAGTATTCGCCTTCTTTCAATCCGAGCGAGGCGAGGGTAAGTTGCCCGACTTGCGAACGGCTTAACGCTATGCAGTGATTGCCAGCCGCGACTAGCATGCGTTTGACTTGATGGTATTTGCCTTGCTCTAACACGATTTCCAATTGATGTTCGGTAACTTGCTTGCATATTACTGCGGCCAATGGTTCAGGTTCGTCGTTTAGTTTTACGCCTGCCAATAATTTAGCCACTAGCTCAGACGTTACTGGGTCATACGTGGTGGCGACATACACTTTCTGGATGTGGCTTTTGGGTGAGGATTGTGTGTGGATGAATGCACCGTCATCGGACATGAGCAACAGTCCGGTGGTGTCGTGGTCAAGGCGGCCGACAGGTTGGATGTCGCGATTGGTGAGTTGCTCAGGGAATAGGCTTTGTACACTGGGGTGATGGCTGGGTTTGCGCGAGCATTCATAACTCGAAGGTTTGTTTAAGGCGATATACATTTGTTCGCGATACAGCCACTCATCGCCATATACGCTGAAGATAAGGTCAGTGGTTTCAAACGCGCTGCGGTAGTCTTGTACGACGTCTCCTGCAACACTAATGTCACCATCTGCGATTAGTTTACGGCACCACTTTCGTGCGCCAAATCCCTGCGATTGCAGGATACGGTCTAGGGTTAATTTGCTCATGGGCGGAATGTAGCAGAACAGCGGCTGTATTTGTAGTCGCTTCTGCTAGACTGCGGCGAAATTTTTGAAAAATGTTATGGCATCTGCTCACTCATCCGACTTTAATGCTACAAGTGAGACAATACCCCGCACTGCGCTGATCATAGGTGGTGGTATTGCTGGTTGCGCTGCGGCTTATGCGCTTGCCCAACGTGGAATTGCGGTCACTTTGATTGAGCGTGCACCGCAACTCGCCAGCGGCGCTTCAGGTAATTCGCGCGGCATTTTGCATGCGCGTTTTGGCGCGGGTGATAATCTTTTGCATCATTTCGTGCGCGAGGCTTATGTTCACGCGCTCAAATTGTTGGACAAGGTGTTGCCTGTCGATAATGTGATGCGCGGCGAGTGCGGCCTGCTGCAATTGGCCTGTAAGCCAGTGGAGGAAAAACGCATCGCGCGTCTGGCGGAAAAAGAATGGCCGGAGCATCTGCTGCAATTCGTCGATGCCGCGCAGGCTGGGGAGCTGGCTGGCATAGAAATGCAATACGGCGGACTGTGGTTTCCCTCCGGCGGATGGGTGGTGCCGCCCGAGCTATGTGTGGCGTTGGTGCGCGATGCACTCATCAGTCAACGCTTGGGGTATGAGGTGGCGACATTGGAACAGAGCGCTACAGGGTGGTGCGCAAGCGGGCTGGATGTGCAAGGCAAGGCGTGGAGCGAAGAGGCAGAGCTTGCGCTGGTATGTTGTGCGCATGAAGCAAAGAAATTCGCGCCGTTCGCACACTTCCCGCTTATTCCGGTGCGCGGACAAATCACCGAATTGCTGGAAACCGGAGCCAGCCAAGCGCTACGAGCCGTGGTGTGCGGAGATGGCTATTGTGCTCCAGCGGTGAATGGCGTGCACGTCACGGGGGCGACGCACGCCTTTGATGATGAGTCGACTGAGGTGCGTGAGGCAGATCATGTGGAGAATCTGACGAAATTGGCGGAATATGCGCCAGCTTTGTTGCAAAGCTTGAATCCTTGCGACACAGCAGGCCGTCATTCCCGCGAAAGCGGGAATCCAGCGAAAAAGACAAGCCCGCGCAGCGGACAAAGCGTAGATTCTGATGCGCTTCGCGCGGATTCTTTAACTAACTGGATTCCCGCCTTCGCTGGAATGACGCAGGAGGTGACTGGCAGAGCCTCGATCCGCTGCTCGGCCCCCGGCTCTATGCCTTTCGTTGGCGAAGTGCAGGCGGGACTATATTGCAGCCTTGCTCATGGAACACGTGGCTTGCTGACAGCGGGAATTGCAGGAGAAGTGATAGCGGCACAGATATGCGGAGAGCTGCCGCCGTTGCCCACAGAGATTTTAGCGGAGCTTAATCCGTTATCAAGAATTAGGAATAAAGGTAAAGGTAGAACATGAAAAAAAATCAGCCAATTGAGTATCCAGAGATTCGAGCCGGTCAATCAATCGAACTCCTGAAAGCGCTACACATATTGACGCGTGACGGCAAAATGAATCAGGATTCGCGCCGCAAGTTGAAGCAGGTGTATCACTTGTACCAATTCATCGAACCATTGCTGCAAGCAGTGCGTAATGAGAGTGGCGCGTTAACGCTGGTGGATCACGGCGCGGGCAAGTCGTATCTGGGATTTATTTTGTACGACTTGTTTTTTAAAGCAGTGAACGACGCTTCGCATATTTATGGCATCGAAACGCGTGAAGAGTTGGTGACCCATTCGCGCGAACTGGCTCAGAAGTTGGGTTTTTCCGGTATGTTATTTTTGAATTTATCGGTAGCAGAGTCGATTATCTCGGATAAACTGCCCGCCAAGGTTGATGTAGTAACCGCGCTGCATGCTTGCAATACCGCAACAGATGATGCCATCCAGTTTGCCTTGAAGAAACAGGCGCAATTCATCGTGCTAGTGCCGTGCTGCCAAGCCGAAGTGGCGGCAGTATTGCGCAAGAACAAGGGCAAACAGTTGGGCAAGGATGCACTCACCGAGTTGTGGCGTCATCCTATCCATACGCGCGAATTCGGTAGCCACGTCACCAATGTATTGAGGTGTCTGCAACTGGAAGCGCATGGCTATCAAGTAACAGTGACCGAGCTGGTAGGTTGGGAGCATTCGATGAAGAACGAACTCATCGTTGCTCAGTACAAAAATTTGCCGCGTCAACGCGCAGCGGATCGCTTGGCTGAAGTGTTGCACAGCGTGGGCTTGGAAGAAATGAGCACGAGGTTTTTTGCGGAGTAATAGATTGTTATTTCCGCGTAGGCGGAAATCGAGCTGCCTAGTGCATCCCTAAAAATGAATTTAACCCGTCATTCCCGCGAAGGCAGGAATCCAGTGCAGTTATCCAATATGCAGTTAAAGTTTGTCCCGCTACGCGGTGCTATTCAATTTGCTGGATTCCCGCTTTTGCGGGAATGACGGGCCTAATAGATTAACGAAAGAGAAGATTATGCAAATCAGCGAAAACACAAACACCCATTATGAACGCATCGGCGGCGCAGAAAAAGTACGCGCTTTGGTGCAGCGTTTCTATCATTTGATGGATGAACTGCCGGAGTCGCATGGTATACGCCAGATGCACCCCGCCAGCCTGCAAGGCTCTGAAGACAAATTATTCATGTTCCTGTCCGGCTGGATGGGCGGCCCGCAGCTATACGTGGAGCAATACGGTCATCCGCGGCTACGTATGCGCCACATTAACTTTTCTATCGGCGCATCCGAACGCGACCAGTGGATGATGTGTATGAATCAGGCGATGGAAGACGTGATTGAGGATGAAGCTTTGCGCACGGAATTGTCAGCGGCTTTGTATAAGGTGGCGGACTTTATGCAGAATAAGGAAGGGTGATTATCTCTGCTTGAGAAACTCGTCCAGAGCAAGGCCGATGTCTTTTGCAATTTGGCGCAGCAGGATAGGTGAGATGTCCCGTCCTTGGTGGAATGGAACGGTAGTGCAGCGACCAGCAGCATCACGAAATTGTTTGTGTGATCCGCGTTGGCGAGCTTCGGTGAAACCAAGTTTGAGCAGAATGGTGACGACTTCGCTTGGCTTTAGAACGGGGATGTTGCCCATGACTCAAACGATGGCGACGTTTTGCACCCCAATGAATTCGGACTCCAGCACAGGTTCGCCGTCTTCCAGAAGCATGGAAATTACATCGTGCAGATTACGGTTGAGTTCTTCCAGAGATTCCCCTTGGGAATGCGCGCCAGAAAATCCAGGTACGAAACCGACAAACAGTCCCGTTTGAGGGCAACGTTCAATGACTGCAGAATAAACGTGCATGGTGTACTCCGAAATTCATGAGATGCGTGATTATCATTCCATGTGTTTTATTAAGCAACAGGGGAAGAGTAGAGATGATTTGTTGTTTTTTGCACTCATCGGTGATGCAATTAGGGATTTGACTAAACATGCGAGTTTCCTCGGCTATGTATGCTTGCGCCAGCATTTTTGCCTTCTATTAATAGTAAGTTCCTATTTTATGTCTGTTGAACGGCGCGGGTTCAAGTTTGAAGTGCAACGCCAGACTTGAAGAATACCTGACTAGGAGTCTTGTATCCAAGTCTCTTTCTGGGTCGGTTGTTCAATCTCTCCATTGCTGTATCAATCTCCTGTTGTGTAATCGTTGTAAAGTCCCGGTCTTTCGGGAAGTACTGTCGTATTAATCCGTTCGTGTTTTCGTTGGTTCCTCGCTCCCATGACGAGTAAGGGTGCGCGAAGTAGAAGTCAGCCTTCAACTTCTTAGCGATCTCTTCGTGTCCGGCGAATTCCTTTCCGTTGTCCGAAGTGATTGTGCGTACCTTTTTTCCGTACGGTTGCAACAGTCTAATCATTGCCTTGCTGACTGCCAGTGCGGTCTTGCGCTCGACCTTCCGAATCAGGGTGAAGCCAGTTTTGCGCTCAACGATGCTCACAATTGCCTGCCGATGATTCTTGCCAATGACGGTATCTGCCTCCCAGTCGCCAATCCGGCTGCGTGTCTCAACGATGGCGGGCCGATCATCGATGGAAAGCTTATTGGGTATCGTGCCACGTCGTTCCACCTTGCCGTAACGCTTCCGACGTTGCTTCTGGCAGCGCAGGTTTTTCCATAACAATCCGCCTGCTCGTTTATCTGCGTAAACCCGTTGATATACCGTCTCTGGACTGATGGCGGCATGCCCGCTGATCTGCTCAGGACTCCATTGCTCCAACAACCTAGCCTGAGCAAATTGCCATGTCGCATCGTCTATCCTCCGAGCATTGATCGACTGCCGCTCAACAGCCTTGCTGTGCGCCTGTTTTGGACGATAGCCACGTTTTCCAGCGTTCCGCTTCAGTTCTCGGCTGATGGTGGATTCGCTTCGTTTCAACACTTTTGCTATCTCGCTTTGCTGCTGTCCCACCTTCTTCAAGGCGTAAATCTGGTATCGTTCTTCTTGGGTGATGTGTATGTAGTTCATTTGTGTAATTTCGACTTGCCGATCAAAAGGCATGGATGCTACCGCATCTCACCCGCCTGACCTGCGTTACTCAAAATTGCACTTCATCCTTGAATCCGCCCGGTATTTTACTGTCATCAAAATTGAGAAAGCTCACTTTGTGTAACCGTTACATATTTTGCTAGCTCATTTGTCGATAATGCTGAGTCAAATTCATGGGACTGTATTTTGTTCGTTTGGCGAAGTTTATATATGACACTACCTACTTCAACGCTACAAGAAACTTGACTATTTTTGCTAATGCCCTCGATTATTTTAAGTTGTTGCTCAGCGGAAAAATCGGAAGCATTATTAATTATTTGTTGGGCGCATAAATTGGCTTGAGCGTAATTGCTTGAAGATAAGTAAATGGCTATCAATTTATCAGCCACCTCATTCGGTAGGCTACAAAATGGTGTCTCTCTTAATTCCTTTTCGGTAGTATTGCCCAATCGAATTTGGGCATGACTTTTTAACGGTAAGAATGTAAGTAAGAAGTCAAGGTTCTCAAGATTGTTTGCAGGAAGGTCGGCTACATAGCTTTCGATTTTGTGTTGTATGCTCGCATCTAGTTGAAACCAACAATCATTGATTTTTTTTAGTAACAAAATTGCATTGCATAAGTTTTTGTCTTCAATAGCGCGAAAAAGATGGGACAATTTTTCTTGAATTGTTCTTTCGAAAATTGATGAATGTAAAGTTTTAACTGCACTCAATGCGACGTATGTACGTAGTCTAGACTTCCATTTTGTATCAGCAGCTAGAGCCTGCTTAAGTAATACAACTATAAAGTTTCGAACTAAGGTTTCACGCGGACGCTTTAAAGGGCCCGATGAAAGCGATGACGTTGCCTTTGTTATATCATCCGGGAAGTATTCAGAGTTCACCTCATGTATCAGCCGTTCAAGAGCGTACTTTCCTTGAGCGGGGGGATGCTGTAGCAGATGTGTTACAGCAGAGCGTATATGCAATCTTGCAAGTTCAGCTGAGGCTAAAAATGCTTGGTCATCTGATTGTAAAGATGGATGCGCGCAGCGGTTTCGATCCTGTTGCAATCGATCTAAATCGATATGCTCTAAATGAGATATGAATTCGAATTGGTCTCGAGCAATATTTAGAAGTTCGCGTTCGAATTTAAGAGAGCTTGCGAAGTCGTTGGTTGAGCGTGCTTTATCGATACCATCGACGATTTTTTCTGCTCCCTTGTCTCCTGAAAGGTTTAGTTCTCGAAGTTTATCAATAATATCGAAGCAAACTGCAACCCACGTAGCGACGATTGCTGCTCGAAAGGCACCACTCCGATAACAGTTTACAGCTTCTGTGATATACGAGCGTGCACGTTCATCTCTACATAAAAGAACTAATTCATCAAGGTCGGCGATAGAAGGAGTAATCATTGGAATGGTTAATAATTGTCGACAGGTTCTTCGTTTGCATCCTGTTGAGGTTGCGCAGCCAGTATCATTGCTTCCCGTGAAGCCGGAGTCTCCAAACTAATCCTCCCCATTACGCCATCGCGAAAGTCTTGCAGCAAGGTTAAGGAGGCTTTGTCCAAGTCGAAGTCACCACCTTTCATGCGATAGCCGCGTCGTTTGGCAACGGCTTCGATGAGGTGGTAGCCGTCCATTCCTTCGGTGGCGCATTTGTAACGTTGCGTGACTAGGGCGGGGTAACGACTTAGCATGATGTCACCCAAAAAGGCGGCGACTTCGTCGTCGATTACAGCATTGCGACCGATAGAGTGGCTGGCTGCAAGCATTAATCCATCACTGTCATATGCGATTCTCGGCCACATCAAGCCGGGGGTGTCGACTATGGTCATGTGGTCGTTGAGGTCGAAGCTTTGCTGGCTTTTTGTAACGGCGGGTTCGTCGCCCACCTTGGCGGCGCGGCGATTTAGTAGGGCGTTCATCAGCGTTGATTTACCGACGTTGGGGATGCCCATAATCATCATGCGCAGTGGTTTAAGAGTGGTGCCGCGATGTGGAGCGAGCTTGAGGCATAGCTTCGGTACTTTGGCGACATCACCGGGTTTTTTGCACGATAGTGCGACTGCATGCACACCGTTTTGCTGGTTGAAATAATCCAACCATGCTTTGGTCGCATCGGGATCGGCAAGGTCTGTTTTATTGAGTATTTTCAGGCAGGGGCGTTGGCGGTGTTCGCGCAATTCGCGAATCATTGGGTTGCTGCCAGCAGCGGGTACGCGCGCATCCAATACCTCGATGACGATGTCGATGCGTTCCATTGTTTCGGCGGCTTTTGTGCGCGCCGATGTCATGTGTCCGGGGAACCATTGAATAGCCATGCGGGGAATTACCTGAAATTGTTGAAGGCGTGCATTCTACCTGTTTGCAGGGAAGGCTGAAATGAAAAGGCTGCTGGGGCTTGTGGTGAGGGGGTATTTAAACAGCGTGGGCAAAGTGCTAATTTTACGAGAGCTGTCGGGTTACGCGGTGAGGCTGCTAACTCGACCTACGCAGGCTCATTAAAGTTAATTTTGCGTGTCTTCATTCGGCGCAATAACGATTGTGCCCCGCAGACAGCGTGGGCACAAGAAGCGTGCCCACGCTACGTGATTATTTCACCGAAACCCAGAAAACTTATTTAATAACCTCTTTAAGCTGTTCCAAGATTGCTGGGTTTTCAAGAGTCGAGATGTCTTGGGTGATCTCTTCTCCCTTGGCTATGGCGCGCAGCAAACGTCGCATGATTTTGCCGGAGCGGGTTTTGGGCAGGTTTTCGCCGAAGCGGATTTCGTCGGGTTTGGCGATGGGGCCGATTTCTTTGCCGACCCATTTACGTAATTCTTCGGCCAGTATTTTCGCGGCTGCTGCATCTTCCGGACGCGCGCCTTTGAGTACTACGAAGGCAACTACGGACTCTCCTTTGATTTCGTGAGGTCTTCCGACTACCGCCGCCTCTGCTACTAGCGGATTGGCAACCAAGGCGGATTCGATTTCCATGGTGCCAAGGCGATGGCCGGAGACATTTAGCACGTCGTCGATACGTCCCATAATCCAGAAATATCCGTCTTCGTCACGGTGTGCGGAATCCCCTGCCAAATATGCGCCCTTCATTTCCTCAGGGAAGTAGCTTTTCTTGTAACGCTCGGGGTCGCCCCAGATGGTGCGGATTTGCGATGGGAATGATTTCTGGATGACTAAGAAGCCGCCGTGTAGGTCGGTGATTTCATCGCCAGTTTCGTTGACGATGGTCGCCATGATGCCGGGTAAGGGCAGGGTGCAGGAGCCGGGTTTGGAGGGGATTGCGCCGGGGAGGGGGGAGATCATATGGCAGCCTGTTTCGGTTTGCCACCATGTGTCTACAATGGGGCAACGCTCTTGTCCGACTACGCTGTGATACCACATCCACGCTTCGGGATTGATTGGTTCGCCGACACTGCCGAGTAGGCGCAGGCTGGATAGATCGTATTGTTTGGGTAACTCGCCACCTAGTTTGATGAGGGAACGGATGGCTGTCGGAGCGGTGTAGAAGGTGGTGACTTTGTGATCTTGGATGATTTTCCAGAAACGCCCTGCATTGGGATAGGTGGGTACGCCTTCAAATATCACCTCGGTTGCACCCATTGCTAGCGGGCCATAAGCCACGTAGCTGTGCCCTGTGATCCAGCCTACGTCAGCAGTACACCAGTACACATCAGATGGCTTGTAGTCGAACACCCATTGCATGGAAACCATAGCGCCGAGCAGATAACCGCCGCTGGAATGCTGCACGCCTTTGGGTTTGCCAGTAGAGCCGGATGTGTAGAGGATGAATAAGGGATGTTCCGCGCTAACCCATTCCGGTTCGCAAGTGCTGGACTGGTCGGCTACCAACTCATGCCACCAGACATTGTTTGCATTCCATTGCACTTCGGACTGAGTGCGTTGATAGACGATTACGCTGTGCACCATGTCCACGTCACCCAAGCTCAATGCATCATCCACCGCAGGCTTTAGTGGCATTGCCTTGCCGCCGCGCATCTGCCCGTCGGCAGTGATAACGGCTACTGCTTGGGCATCTACAATGCGCTCATGCAAACTCTTGGAAGAAAAGCCGCCAAACACGACCGAGTGAATCGCGCCAATGCGTGCGCAAGCTTGCATTGCGACGACAGCTTCGATGCTCATCGGTAAATAGATGACTACACGATCACCTTTTTTGATGTCGCGAGATTTGAGTGCATTGGCGAATTGGCATACGCGGGCATGCAAATCACGGTAATTAATTTTGGTGACCGTGCCATCGTCAGCCTCGAAAATGAGGGCGATTTTTTCTGGCTGGGTGGTGAGGTGTCTGTCTAGGCAGTTGTAGGAAACATTCAGTAGGCCGTCTTCAAACCATTTGAAAAACGGCGCATTACTTTCATCCAGAATTTTGCTGAAAGGTTTGTGCCAAAGAATATTTTCTCTGGCGAGATTCGCCCAATAGCCTTCGTAATCATCCTGGGCCGCTTTACTCATCGCCTCATACGCGCTCATGCTGGATACATTGGCTTGTGCTACAAAGGCTTGAGAGGGTTTAAATACGCGGGTTTCATTCAGGCTGGATTCGATACTCATATTCGCTCCCGTGAGTTTGCTTGGTATTTGAAAATATTAAATCAGATTAAAAGCCGAGAACTTGTTGCAAGTCAAATTCCCATTTATCAGCTTGTTCAACACTGGCGATTGAGTCAGCGGATTTAGATAAGTCTATCACTTCAGGCATGATGGGGGCATCTGACTTAGTGGAAAAAAATGCCGTGACCAGTGGGGTGAGTAGGCTTTTGTTTGTTTGTTCTATCACCACTGCAAGACGCCCTGATTTGAGCTTGACCAAGGTGCCAGAAGGGTAGATGCCAATGGTTTTGACGAAGGCGTGGAAGATTTTTTCGTCAAAGTGCCCATTTTTCCATTCAGCCATTTTGCGCAATGCTTCGGCAGGTTCCCAGCCGAGTTTGTAGCAGCGGTTGGAGGTGAGTGCATCATAGACATCGCATACCGCTCCCATGCGGGCAAATATGCTCAGTTCATCGCCGGATAACTTGTCAGGATAACCCGTGCCATCGACGCGCTCGTGGTGATGTAGCACTACATCCAGTGCGAATGAATTTGCGCCTTCTGAAATATTAAGTATCTCCCAGCCATGTAGGGGATGAGTTTTGATGATTTCGAATTCTTCGTTAGTGAGCTTGCCAGGTTTGTTGAGTATCTCATCGGGAATCATCATCTTGCCTACGTCGTGCAAAAGCCCCGCCATACCAGCATCTTTGATTTCCGTTTCGGAAAGTCCTAATTGTTTGCCGAGTGCGATCATCAGTGCACAAACGGCTACTGAATGTAGATAGGTATAGTCATCTACGTTTTTCAGGCGGGCAATGTTCAGAAACGCTTCAGGATTACGTGCAATGGACTGATTGATCTCGTCCACTAAAGGCTCGGCTTCTGAGACATTGATCGCATTACCCATACGCGCTTCAAGAAACATGGAGGTGATCGCTTCTTTGCCTTTTTCTTTAAGCTTAATGGCTCGCACGGTCTCTTCTTTTATGGGGACTTTGACTACGCTGGGGATTTCGTTAAGTGCAGCATTTAATAACTCTTGATCAATTTTTTGATTTTCTTCTTCATTGGTTGTTGCCTCAACATTATCTTCAATATCTAAACCAAGAGATGTGTCTATCCATACTTCTCGCAGACTGCAAGTTTTCAGGATGTGCAAATCCTTTGCATCGTTAAGTTCAAACGATTTTTTCCAGAATGGGTGATCCATCCAACTGCCACAGAGCTCTTGGATGTACATGCCCAGACGAATGTCACGAATGTTGATCTTTTTCAGCATGGTTGTATTGGCTTAAGTGGCAAACTGCTCACTATAATATGAGCGGGTTAATAATAGGTGCATTTTACAATTCATTGACATGCAAAATATACAACTAAATTTAACGCCCAACTATATGTTTTATTGTATATAAATCAATATTAAGAGTGTGGTTTATTGAACGGTTTTTCGTGGCAGTTGTTTTGAATGTTGTGACATTAGCCAAAACGAACTTTCATTATCAAAACCGTACTTGCTAAACAAAGCGTGATGGCATTAGCGATGATGATAGGCCATGAGCTTAACAAAATTCCGTAGTACAGCCAGAGTGCGACACCGCAACTAAAGGCAATATACATCCCTAGCGAAATGTCATGCGTATGGCGAGTCCTCAGTATGCGCCAAACTTGGGGGATAAAGGATATCGTTGTCAGGGTGGCAGCGGCACTGCCGACAAGATCTATTAATTGCATATTATAATGATGTAAGCTCATTGGAAAATATTGTTGTCATCCAACGGATGTAAAAACCTGAACTAGCATCAGTTTGAGTTGGATTTTAGAGAAAGTTCAATATGATCTAAAAATACGCGTGTTTTAGTCGGTAGATAACGCCGCATCGGCATCACTGCCCATACAGGGATAATAGGCAAAGACCAATCTTCCAGTATACGTAGCAATCGTTTATTGCGTATATCTTCCGTTGCCGAAGAGGCAGGCAATGCACCTATGCCCGCACCGTCTAGAAGCAATTGGTGAATCACATTTGGGGAGCTCATTGCAAGTCTGCCGGGTGGCGTGTTTTCCCAGACTTCTTTACCTCGTGTCAGCTTCCATGGGATTGGTGTGCCGTTCGCAAACAGCATGCGCACAGCGACATGCCTTAGTAAGTCGTCAGGGTGTTGTGGCGCGGGATGTAGTGTTAGGTAGATGGGGCTGGCGTAAAGGTTGAACGTTTGCACGTCAATTTTACGCGCTACCAATGTAGCATCGTCATCTAACACGCCCATGCGAATAGCGAGATCAAAACGTTCGCCGATGAGATCGACGCGTCGTGATGACAGATCGAGGTCAATTTGTATTTCGGGATAGGCTTCAATGAAGGTAGCTATTGCGCGTGATAGGCGTTGTCTGGCGTAGTCGTCTGGCATGGAGATACGTAAACGTCCGCGTGGTTGCGCATCCCGGCTACGCACGAAATCCTGCACGATGGCCACTTCCTCTGCGACGCGCCGACTGTGATCGAGAAATTCCTGCCCGAATTCAGTGAGTGTTAAGCGGCGCGTAGTGCGTAGCAATAGTCGCTGCCCCAGCAATTCTTCGAGATTGCTCAAGCGGCGTGAAACCGTGGCTTTGGGCATGCCGAGATGCTCGGCGGCGCGCACCAGACTAGCCTGTTCGACAATAGTGACGAATAGGATCATGTCATCGGCAGAGATATTGGTTTGTTCCATATACGGGATAGTCTATCTCGATTGCATGGGTTTATCTATTATTTTGAGATGTATAAGATGGCATCACTTTCAGATTAAGGAGCAAGTCATGAATACTGCTACTCAAATTACACTACATCAATCGCGCACCATTGAGCGCCTTGTTACGGGAGTCGCGACTTCAGATGGCGCAGGAGTGAAACTGACCCGTGTTCTCTCGGGCAAGCTGCAACAGCGCCTTGATCCTTTTTTGATGCTGGATGCCTTCGGTAGTGATGACCCTGACGATTATATTGCAGGCTTTCCCGATCATCCACATCGCGGCTTCGAAACGGTTACGTATATGCTTGCTGGACGCATGCGTCATCGTGACAGCGCAGGCCATGAGGGCTTGTTGGGCGATGGCGGCGTGCAGTGGATGACTGCTGGGCGTGGCGTGATTCATTCCGAAATTCCCGAGCAGGAAGATGGTGTGATGGAGGGGTTTCAGCTTTGGATAAATTTACCTGCGCAACGCAAAATGGCGGAGCCTTGGTATAAGGATTTTCCAAGTGCATCAATTCCAGAATATAGCAGCGCTGAAAATGTCACCGTGCGGGTGATTTCAGGCAGCAGCAACGGTGTTGAAGGGGTGATTGCTCGCGAAATTACCGAGCCTTTGTATCTTGACATTGATATCCCCGCTGGTGCAGAGTTTTCAACTGCGATAGTTGCATCACACAATGCATTTATTTATGTTTATCGCGGAGCGCTTACGGTTGGTGATACACAAGTTGAGAGTCGCCATATGGGAATACTGAGCAATACACCGGAAGCCGATGGTGTGACATTGAAGGCACGCGAAGACTCGCGTGTGATACTACTTGCAGCTAAGCCGCTGAATGAACCTATCGTGCAGTATGGCCCGTTTGTGATGAATACTCAGGAAGAAATTAATCAGGCTCTGGATGACTTCAGAAATGGGCGCTTCGCGTAAGGAAGGGGGCAGAAAATTGAGTACCGCACGCTATAGCAAAACTGCCGTCATGTTGCACTGGCTCATGGCATTGCTTATTTTTGTCGCTTTCCCATTGGGCATGTATATGCATGGACTGCGCCTGTCGCCTATTAAGCTGCAACTTTACAGCTATCACAAATGGTTGGGGGTGACTGTGTTTGCATTTGCAATATTGCGTCTCGCATGGCGTGCGACACATACTCCGCCTGCCTTGCCTGCTGATCTGCCACATTGGCAAAAAGTTGCCAGTCAGGCTACTCATCATCTTTTGTATGTGTTGATCTTCGCCGTGCCCTTAAGCGGTTGGCTGATGAGTTCGGCTAAGGGATTTAAGACGGTATGGTTTGGTGTATTGCCATTGCCTGATCTGCTGGCGAAAAATAAAGCCTTGGGGCATTTGCTTGCAACTGTGCATGAGAGCCTGAATTATATTTTATTGGCCCTAGTGGTGATGCATGTTGCTGCGGCACTCAAACATCACTTTATAGATAAAGATGATGTCCTAAAACGTATGTCAGCTATAGGAAAACGCTCATGAAATTATTACGCTTAACCTTGTTTCCGGCTTTGATGTTGCTATGCAGTCATGCTTATGCGCTTGAATTCAATCAAGTGATCACGAATGAAAGTAAGGTGACATTTGGCTATGCGCAAATGGGAGTGCCTTTGGAAGGCAACTTTGGCACGTTTTCAGCGCAGCTATCATTTAATCCCGCAAAGATTGCCAATGCGCAAGCGCGACTCGACATTGATGTCGCCAGCATTGATGCCGGTAACGAAGAGGCAAATGATACCGTAGTCGATAAACTCTGGTTTGATGCTAAGACCTATCCAATTGCCAGCTTTGTTTCTAGCGGACTAAAATCATTGGGCGGAAATCGCTACGAAGCCAGTGGAAAACTCAGCATCAAAGGCAAGACGCGCGACGTGAAAGCTCCGGTGACTTTTAAGATGTCTGGCAAGCGCGGCATATTTGAAGGCAGCTTTAATATTAATCGACTTGATTACAACATCGGAGAAGGCGAATGGGCTGATCTTGGGACCGTTGCCAATGATATTCAGATTACGTTTCACCTTGTAGTTAATGCAGCACCTAGCAAGAAATAATTTACTTTCACCCACTACCACAGGAGAACCACATGAAAAAATTAATCGCCGTGATGATCGCAGCTTCGTTCGCTTCAGCTGCCTATGCCGCACCAGCCACTTATAAAATTGACACAAAGCACAGCATGCCGCGCTTTGAGTACAGTCACTTTGGTTATTCCGTTCAGCTTAGCCGCTTTGACAATACTACAGGTACGATCACGCTTGATCGTGCTGCTAAAACAGGCTCAGTTGATGTGACGATTGATGCCAAGTCAGTTAACACTGGATCGAGTTTGTTTAACGGGCATATTCAAGGTAAAGATTTTTTTGATACCGTTGAATACCCCACTATCACTTTCAAATCGAACCACCTGAAGTTTGAAGGCGATAAAGTGGTGTCCGTGGATGGTAATCTAACCGTTAAAGGTATCACCAAGCCTGTGACACTCACCCTTAATTCGTTTCTGTGCATGCCTCATCCAATGCTGAAGAAAGAAGCTTGTGGCGCAACAGCGACAACCGTAATTAAGCGCTCAGATTTCAATATGGGTAAATATGCACCGTATGTAGGTGATGAAGTGACTTTGACTATCCCTGTTGAATCAGTAAAACAGTAATTGTAGGTGTAGCGTGGGCACGTGTGCCCACATGTTCTATCAATTTCCCACAGGGTGGGCACAAAAAACGTGCCCACCCTACTTGTCTGCATAAGTAGTGAGGAAATAGTTTTTTATTTTAAGCATTTTAAGGAGTACCACATGACCCAAACCCTATTTACACCAATCACCCTAGGCAAGTTGCAATTGAACAACCGTGTTGCGATGGCGCCACTGACACGTTGTCGCGCAATCGGCAATGTGCCTAATGAGTTGATGGAGAAATACTACACACAACGCGCCAGCGCCGGACTTCTTATCAGTGAAGGCGTAGCGCCTTCTGCAAATGGAATGGGCTATGCACGCCAACCCGGTTTATTTACGCCGGAACAGATTGAAGGCTGGAAGCATGTAACCGCAGGCGTACATGCAGTAGGTGGAAAAATCTTTGCACAACTCATGCACGATGGTCGCGTAAGCCATCCCGCAAACATGTTGGTAGGTGCCAAAATTGTAGCGCCATCCGCTATCGCTGCTCCAGGTCAGATGTGGACGGATAGCGATGGCCTGCAAGACTATCCTATTCCCAATGTCATGACAGAAGACGATATTCAGCAAGCGATTACAGAATTTGCGACAGCCGCAAAAAATGCCATTACAGGCGGTTTTGATGGTGTCGAATTACATGGCGCGAACGGCTATTTGATTGAGCAATTTTTAAACACTGCAAGCAATCAGCGTACGGATCGTTGGGGTGGAAGTGTTGAGAATCGTATTCGCTTTGCGGTTGAAGTTGCTAAGGCAACGGTTGCAGCAATTGGCGCTGAACAAGTCGGTATGCGCATCTCTCCCTACGGTGTATTTAACGGTTCGGTAGCTGATGCTGATATGGATGCTATGTATGAGCGTTTGATTGCCGAATTGAATCTGCTTGGCACCATCTACATCCACGTGGTCGATCATAGTGCGATGGGCGCACCGGAAGTTAGTCCAACTTTGAAAGCTAGTATTCGTGCCAACTTCAAAGGGAAGTACATTCTTTCCGGTGGTTATGATGCCGCACGGGCGAATGCCGATCTTGATGCTAATCACGGTGACCTCGTCGCATTCGGGCGTCCGTTTATATCCAACCCTGATTTGGTGCATAAGCTGCAAAACGGAACAGAATTGACTGCGCCAGATTTTGATACCTTTTATACACCGGGCGAGAAGGGTTACACAGACTATTGAGTGGACGGGTTTCGCTCCTCCCCTGAAAAGGGGAGGCTGGGAGGGGTTGGGTTTTAGGTTTCTCGTATGACACAAAGCAAACCCCCCTCATTCCCCCCTTGTCAGGGGGGATGCGTACTCGTTCCGCCGATGCGATTAATAAATTGGCTTTTGGCTCGTCCAACAAAGGAATTGATCGTGTTTGTATGTTTCATTGCACACGGTTATCCCTGAGCTTAACTCTAAAAAATCAGTCGTTTAGATGTTTTCTAAAATAGCTTGTTGTGCCCTATGGGTGCATGAGCACACATCTTCACCTGATTGAAAATCTACGTTAATCTGCGCAATCTGCGGATTTAACTGTCGCTTTTTGATTAATTAATCAAAATAAGGAAAAATCATGCAAGTTGAAATCTGGTCGGATGTAATTTGTCCTTGGTGTTATATCGGTAAACGCCGCTTCGCAATGGCGCTAGATGGCTTTGCGCACAAAGACAGTGTAAATGTGATTTGGCGCAGCTTTGAGCTTGATCAAAAATCCCCTCAGCTCTACCCAGATACGCTAGAAGAAATCTTGGCACACAAATACGGAGTCAGCACGCAAGAAGCTGCGGCAATGAGCGCCCGCGTAACGGCCGTTGCCAAAGAAGTCGGGCTGGACTATCACTTGAGTAAAGCTCGCCCCGGCAATACTTTTGATGCGCATCGCTTGTTGCACTTCGCCGCATCGCAGCAGCTAGGCGATCAAGCTATGGAACGCATCATGCAAGCCTATTTTTGCGAAGCGCTCGCGATAGGTGATCGCGCAGCATTAGCCCGTATCGCAACGGAATTCGGCATCAGCGAAAACGATGCGCTGGCAATGCTAGACAGCGATGCGTATACAGACGCGGTACGTGCAGACGAAGCGCGTGCGGTAAAGCTGGGTATCGCAGGTGTTCCGCACTTTTTGATTGATGAGAAACTTGGTGTCTCTGGCGCGCAGTCAGTTGAAGAGTTCGCCGAGGCGCTGCAAAAAGCATGGGCGGAGCGTAATCTCTCATAGTAAATTTGCTGGTGGGGTGTGTCAGTGCTAAATTAGAGAAGGGATGGCTTACTGTAGCACCTGTGTGCTACAGTAAGCCATCCCTTAGTTATTGAAGGTGTCCATGTCAACAACCACCATACGTTTACCGGAAGAACTTAAAGCGCGCGTTGCAACAGCTGCAAAACGTTCTGGCACAAGCACGCACAGTTTCATTCTTGAGGCCATTGCAAAAAAGACGGTCCAAGATGAACTGCGTGCAGATTTTGATGCCGTTGCAGAGGATCGCTATGCCCGTATCGCCGCCACTGGGGAAACGGTTTCCTGGCAGGAAATGCGCGGATATCTGGAAGATCGGCTTCTCGGCAAAGAAGTGAAACGCCCAGTAGCGCGCAAACTGGCACGTTGAAGATGTCGCATATTGAGTTGGCATCCGAAGTCGGCGATGATTTAGAGCGCATCCTCGAACACCTTGCCCAATATCAGATTGAAAATCCAGCGTTGCGTATTAGGGGGGGTATTGAGGCGATTAATGTCCTTGAACACAACCCTATGATTGGTCGCCCCTCGAATAATGACAAACGTGAACTAGTGATCGGACGTCGCTCACATGGCTATGTGGCTTTGTACCGTTACATTGTCGAAATCGATACCGTTTTTGTTCTTGCCGTCCGTAGCCAAAAAGAGGTGGGCGACGAGGTGTTTTGAACAGCTTTTGAAATCTTGTTGCCTGACAATAGATGGTCGGCTATGACTCTTTAGGGGCGATTGTGGTTGGTCGTGGCTATGGAGCTTTTGAAATTGCAATGGCCGGATTGTCCACGAAATAGACGATTTTGGCAGCGGAATATCAACGTCCCTGTGTCCAGATTTATTTCTTCGGGCGTTCCAGATAAACACGAGTAATTGCTTCAAGTGTTCGTTTTTCTTTAGCTCAAGTTGAGTGATTCGTTAGGTATTAATTACACTCATGAAATTACGAATTTCCTGGGAGAATAAACGTGGCTTTTCTAAGCTACATAAATGACCGCAATCTTTTATTACCTTCAGTGATACATTGGAATTATCTTCTAGGTATTTATTTTCATATCGCCTGTTCAATGTATCATTTGCCCCGTTAAGCAACAATATCGGAACGTCAATACGATTTACGATCGTAACAAAATCTTTACCGATGACTTCTTTCAGCGACTCTTTTCCCCCCAATAGAGAAAGACCACTTTCATATATCTCTTTAACTATATTATTTGAACTGACCTTGAGTAGAGTTTGCTTTTGTTTTTTTTCAAATTTATTTTGACTCGTTAGACTCGAAAGAAGCGTAGTGAATTTTGCTAAAAATCCCATAACACCAAGATATTGAACACAACATCCAGATAGAATAAGCCCCGAAATTTGTTCAGGGTATTTATCCGTGTACTCAATAGCGACATATCCTCCAAGGGACAAACCAACTATTGTAAATTTACTGGTGAGATTTTCAGACTCAATATATTGAGCCACAATATTAACCGCTGATTCAAGAGTAAACGGCTTCTTAATATTTACCCCATGTCGTGGAAGATCAATTGCAATAATATGAAATTCATTTTTAAGTTCTTCAATTTGTGGCAACCACATACTTTTATTCAGTGTGCCGCCATGTAAAAAAATAATTGTATTCATACTTAATCCGAACCTAACAGTTATTCACCAGCCCCTCGGGTCTGTACTATTAAAAATAGTGTGGAATTCATTTTTTCGGCAAGCAATTGATTCATTGAAAACTCCCGAATTTATTGCTCCTCATATGCATAATAGTACGGGCGGGCGCAAATGTCTCCTTTGTCCGGGAAGGTGGGAAGCTTGTTGAATCAAGGCACTGGATCTCCGCTTTCGCGGAGATGACGGACAAAGCGGAAAACTTCTGTTGTACTACTGAGTAATAACAAACTAGCTATCTGGTTGCTCAGCTATTGGATGGGCTGTCGAGCTTCTTGCAAAACTAAAGGTTTGAGCTGAATTAATCACCGAATGGGGTAGAGGTAGGCGGCCATTACTGGCAAGATGGAGGTTCTAAAGACAACATCGCGCCCGACATGAATACTACGCA
>Ga0316204_10005840_pt1 | contig 19738 bp, 14 predicted proteins | sample 6monrhotite_MG_2_FD_205661 | JGI IMG/M metagenome (GOLD analysis project Ga0316204, IMG submission 205661) | Microbial mat bacterial communities from mineral coupon in-situ incubated in ocean water Damariscotta River, Maine, United States -... | ecosystem: Environmental > Aquatic > Marine >...
AGCCATGACTGAAGCTCCGCCTCGCGCCAGATATGCTTCCAATTTGCCAAGCGTTTCCGCGGTCGGGTTCCAGTCATCATCTCCCAGACTACGTAAACTATTCGCGTGAAGACCGGCCGCGCGGGCCAGACCGGCGCGGGTTTCTTCGCCGGATTCGATTAATTCTATCAGTTGCTCAATCAGGATCTTGCTCATGGAATCGCCTCTTCGATGTGATAATGGAAATCACCTATCACATTACAATGTGATGTGTCTAGAAAGAAAATCACATCAAATGTGATAGGTGTGAGTAATGGTCACATCTTGCACCTTGACTCATATGACACTTTAGTCATATATATTCCACAAATGGAATATGGGAGGGTGTTATGTCCTTGAAACATGCAATTTTGGTTGCCTTGTCTGAGGGGCCAAAATCCGGTTATGATGTTGCCAAGCAATTTGACGAGAGCATCGGTTTCTTCTGGCGGGCGCGGCACTCGCAGATTTACCGTGAAATGGGGAAAATCAAAGAATCCGGCTTGGCGGTAGCCGAAGAAGTTCCGCAGTCTGGGAAGCCCAATCGCATTGTATTCACCATTACCGACGCAGGGCGGGAAACATTGCTGCAATGGTCACGAGAACCTTCGGAACCGCCGGAAATGAAAGATCTTTTTTTGGTCCAGTTTCACGGTATCGAGCACATTGATCTGGATGGACTGCGTCAAAACTTGATGCGCAGGATTGAAACGCATCAGGATCGGCACGCTGAATATGTCGTCAAACACAAGTTGCTTGAAGATACCAGTTCTCTTGCTGACCTGGGCCAACAACTGGCTTTGGAAGTTGGTATGCGGTGGGAATATCAATGGGTGGATTGGTGTACCAAAGCGCTGGAGCGACTGGCTCCCGAAGCCATTGCGGGGATGACAAATGTTGTTCCATTTCAAAAAGAGGGGAAGAAAAATGCTGAGTGATAAACGACGCGCATTGCTGGTATTGAATGGCGTAGGACTATTGATATCCTCCATATTCAGCGGTTGGCTCTATTTCTTCTTTCTTCTCGGAGCGATCGATTTGTGGCCTTTGGTAACCGACATACCAATAGAAATAGGCGGTGACCGGCGTGCCTGGAACATGGCGCATATGGAAGGCATAACCAACGGCTTGGTTCTTATTGCCTTAGCCGCCGCTGCCCCGTTTGTTCAACTGGGCCCGAAAAGCCAAACTTGGTTGTTCTGGTCATCGCTGATTACCGGTTGGCTGTTTACCTTGCCAGCCATTGCCAACGCCATATTCTCTACCAGAGGTCTTGAATTTGGCGGTGGGCCTTTTCCGGGCGACGTCACCACCAACAATATTATTTACCTGTCAGGCTGGCCCCCAATCATTGCCGTACATATCGGTTTTGGTTTGTTTGCTTGGGGTACCTGGCGGAAATATAAATCGCTGGATCCGGAAGCATGACTGTTCAGACAAAGTCTCCCCATCCTGAAGCTGGCGGTATTGTCGTTCGCGCCATCCCCTTTGCTTTTGATGAGAATATCAAGCCGATCTGGAATCCCGAAAAACCTGAGTGGAGTCACATGGCCAATGGAGCATCCCTTACTATGCCCTATCTCGAGCCATTTCTGATCAAGACCGTGCGCGAGGCATTGAAAAATACCGGCAACAAACAACTGAAAGATGACGTACAGGGTTTCATGGCACAAGAGGGCAATCACTTCCAAAATCATCGTCGCTACAACGAAATATTGAAAAGTCACTATCCCGACCTTGCTGACGTCGAGGATGAAATGACTGCCGAATACAAGAAGTTTCAGAAGCGCAGTTTGCGCTGGCGTTTGGCGTATACAGCCGGTTTCGAAACGATGACGATGGGTATCACGGAGTGGCTTATCGAGGATCGCCGTAGCCTGTTCAAAGATGCCGACCCATCGGTTTCATCCTTAATTCTTTGGCACATGGTTGAGGAGACGGAGCACAAGAATGTCGCCTATGACTTGTATCAGGATCTCTTTGGAAGTTACTGGCCGCGGACGTGGGGGTTGATTTACGGAGCTTGGCATGTCGCCTGGTCCAGCCGTAAAGGCTATAAGCGCATGTTGAAACGCGATGGTCTTTGGGCCAAGCTCAGCAGTCGTATGCGGCTCTACAAAATGGTGGCACAATTCTTTATCAAGGTCTCTCCGGCGATGCTGCGATCATTGGTGCCCGGATATCACCCAAGCAAGATCAACGATCCAAATTGGATATCTCACTGGACGAAAGCTTATGCAGATCTTCCGGAGAATATCATTCCGCTTCTTGATACCAGTGATCCTGATATTCCGGCACAATTTTCTCGCTGAAAGTTGGTCGCGTTTGTTTGATTACGTTAGAGGAACCCGCGCAATGTGGCCACAAACTCATCAAACTGGTCATGGTGCAACCAGTGACCGGCGTCGGCGAATTCTTTGACGTTCACATTGTCACCAAAATATCCCATGCGGCCATCTTTTTCGGGATTGCTTGCCCAGCTATCGGCGCCATAGTGGAGCTGCGTCGGACAGGTGATATTACCCCAAAGTTCGTGAATCGCATCCTGGGTTAGGTCGATGCTATCCCAATGCTGGACATAGGGATCAAATTTCCAGCTATAGCTGCCATCTTCGTTACGAATTACCGCATGGGTCGTCAGATGCCGGGCCTGTTCATCGGACAGATGCTGGTTCGCATCCTGCATACGTTTTAGTGCATCGTCAAAACTGGGATAACGTTTGACCTGCCGACCGGCTGCGTTGCGCTTTTCCTCAATGCTGTTGCGCACCCTTTGAAGCTGTCCCAATTTTTCGCGCTCCTTTAGCATCTCCGGGCTTGGACCAAGGCCTTCGATAGCCACCAGTTTCCGCACCGTATCAGGATAGAGCCCTGTATAGCGTGTGGCGATATTACCCCCCATGCTGTGAGCGACAATGGTTACCGGAGACAGGTCAAGCTGATGGATCAACTGGGCCAGATCGGTGACCATAGCCATGCTGGTATAATTACCATCGGTACTCCATTGGCTGTCGCCATGTCCGCGCACATCGGGGCAGATTATATGCCAGTCATCGCGCATCTCTTGCGCAACCCAGTCCCAATTGCGGCAATGGTCTTTGCCCCCGTGGAGCAGGATGAGCGGCGGTTTATCCTCATTACCCCAATCTGCATAATGCAGACGGAGGCGCTGGGAGAAATAGCTATGGGATGCGGGGCCTATAAGGGTCATGATTTTCTTTGAGTTGGGGACTGATGCATCCCTTTCTAGGGGCAAAGGATCAAGTCGACAAGCATAGGCAAAGCTTATTCCTCCCACCAGTGAGCTTTTCGGGCTTGGGATCCCGTCCCGACTTCATTCATGGTCGCCGGATCATAAAGCCGTTCCCCAATCATAACTCTATGGACCTTATCGCTATTGCGGATATCCTCCGTTGGATCAGCATCGAGAACCACCAGATCCGCTAATTTTCCTACCTCGAGCGACCCGATATCTTGATCCATACCGAGCGACTTTGCCGAATCAATCGTTCCGGTGCGTAAAGCCTGAATAGGAGACATCCCGCCACGGACAAAGGACCAGAGTTCCCAATGAGTAGCGATGCCAGGCTGTTGACCATGTGCACCAATGGAAACCAATACGCCTTTTTCCATCAGTTTTTTCGCCTCCCGCGCATTGTCATCATCGACAAAATCGCTTTCCGGAGCCTTGGTACGGCGCTTCGAACTGGCCGCCAATTGGGCGGGCGGTGTGTGCACTAACAAAGGGTGTTCAAATAGATCAGTTGCTTGCCGCCAATATGGATCCCCCGCCAAACCGCCATAGCTGACCACGACTGTCGGGGTGTAATTGGTCTGCGATTGGGAGAAAAACTGGACGACATCTTCATAGAAAATCTCCAGTGGAACATTATGCTCAAGAGTCGAATTGCCGTCAGCGATCAAGGCCATGTCCATACCATATAGCGAACCACCTTCGGCGACGACCAACATGTCTTCCTGTCGCGCTGCTTCGACAACCTGTTGCCGCTGTTCGCGGCGCGGTTGGTTGTAGTTTTTAACGCTATAGGCGCCCTGCGCCTTCAATCGGCGGACATGGGCCAGCGCATCATCAAGACTATTGATTTCGGCATAGACCGATGCCGCTTTTGCCCCGTAAATTATCTCTCCGGTGGAAAAAATACGTGGTCCAACCAGCATGCCTGCGCGCTGCATCTCGGATGCGACAAATATCTCGCTGGCCCGGCTCGACGGATCGTGGATCGTAGTGGTCCCAAGGGCCAGATTTTGTAGCAAAGACCAATTCTGTTCTGGAATCAGTTCATCAACGCCCTGCGGTCCATGTGCATGTGCGTCGACCAGGCCGGGGATGATGGTCTTGCCTGAAACATCTATGGATATGGCACTCGCCGGTACCGCAACCTCTCCGCTAGTTCCAATAGCGGTTATCCGGTTGCCGCTTAAGATAATCGTGCCATTGTCGATGATCCCGCCATCTGCATCGGCCATGGTGACGATCCGCCCACCATTTAGCGCGACCGTGGCATTGGGTTTTGCAGCCGAAACGGTCCTTGCCAGTGAAACACCTGACTTGGGCGATTCAAATGTCTTGGCGTCTTTGTCTGCTGGCGTATTGGAGAAAAGCCGGTTGGTATAAGCACTGTAAACGGTTGACCCGACGCTCCAATGCAATTGCTGTCCGCCGCCGGACCAGTGGATATAATCAGCACCATATTTACTGACCTTGGTGACCGGCAATGCTTTGCTCTTCGGTCCTAGCTCAACCGCCTGTGATCCGGGCAATAGCGGTATAACAAAGGCTTCGTAATTTTGCCGGAATGCCAGATGCTGACCATCGGGTGAAACGATATAATCATTTGCCAGTGCGCCTTTGGCATGGGTGCGTTTTGCTTCGCCATTCAGATCGGTACTAACCAGCAATTGCTTGTCGTCTTTCGAACCGAACATGAAAATCCGATCATTGGTCGCACCAAATTGCGGTTTCGCCATGTTTCGTGAAACAAGCGTCGGCGCGCCACCGGAGCTTGAAACGCGGTAAACTCCCTCGTCCACAGACCAGTTTCGAGATGTCAAAAAACCTCCGCTACCCATCTCAAAGGTTATGGTTTTACCATCTGGAGAAAATTGTGGTCGGGCATAATGTCCGGGACGATTTGTTACGGTGCGCGGCGATCCCCCGGATGCGCCCACGGTTTTGATTTGTCCCAATCCTTTGTCGGTCCATGAAACATATACAATTGAGCGCCCATCGCGTGACCAGGATGGGAAGAGTTCGCGCCCGGTATTGCTATTGGTCAGCTTCTTTGCCGAACCGCCGGACATGGGTTTGATGTAGAGTTTGCCCAGACTTTCAAACACCACCTGCCGACCATTGGGGGATACCGCCGCAAAGCGAGACATTTTGGTGGTGAAGCTATCGGGGGCTACTTCGATTTTGGGATGCGGAGCATTGGCCACACCGCGTGTGTCATTTATCTGGAACGGAATCACTGACGAGCTACTGCCGTCTGCTGCCACCTTTCGGATCTTGCCGCGTGCCCAGAAGACGATGCTATTGCTGTCCGGTGTCCAATCCATATTGGGATAGACACCTGTAACCGCCCAGGTTTCCTGTACGTCCTGATCCAGGTCGTCATAGATTTTGCGTTCGTTGCCGGACGCTAGATCTTTGACATAAAGTTTCGACCTGGTTTGCTCGCGGCGGACAAAAGCGATCTTGCTCCCATCCGGAGAAGGTGTGGGCCGAACCGAACCACCCAGGCCGGAGACCGCAGTTGTGATCTCTCCGCTTTCCAGGTCATATTTCTTGATATTGAACAGGTCTTTGTTGGAATCCTGCGCATAGATAAACGTCCCGCCAGGCGTTACATTTTGTGTGTAATAAACAGACTTTCCATCGGCAGCGTAAACTGGTTCGCCGAGCTCCTTTTGATGCTTCTCACTTGGCTTCTTGACCAGCACCACTCCGCCACCGCCAGAGACATGATAGAGCCAGACCTCTCCGGTACCTAACGAGCGGCTGGTGGTGAAATGCTTTTTGGCGATGACATATCGACCATCCGGGCTCCAGCTTGGTTGGTTGAGCAGACGGAACTCTTCTTTCGTCACCTGCCTTTTGTCACTGCCATCGCGGTTCATGACCCAGATATTGTCACCGCCGCCGCGATCAGAGGTAAAGGCAATACGCTTTCCATCTGGAGAGAAGCGTGGTTGTACTTCCCAGGCCAAGCCTTCCGCTATCCGGGTCGGCGTTCCGCCAGATATCGGCATCGTGTAGATATCACCAAGCAATGCAAAGGTGATACTATTGCCGTCAGGGCTGACATCGACGTCGATCCAGCTTCCTTGATCTGTTTTAATAGGCACTTGCTTGATTTTTGCGCCTCTGGGAGCACTCACATCCCATTTCTTGTCTTTGGCCTTATCCTCTGACTGGGCGTGAACAGGCGCATTGACGAGTAACGCAGCAAGAGCGGTGACAAGACAATATTTCATGAAGACTCCCGCAATATTATGCTTTCGCAAATCCCTATCTTATCTTTGCAAATTTCCAAACATGATTAGTTATTGATTTTAGTGTATTATATATATAGCACACATAAAGATCTAAAAAATTGACGGGAACAATCATGCTCGAATTGAAAAATGTCACTCATATTTACGGCAACGGTACCAAAGCGTTGGATGATGTGACCCTGTCGATTCCGAAGGGTATGTTTGGCCTGCTTGGCCCCAATGGTGCTGGTAAGTCGACATTGATGCGGACAGTGGCGACACTGCAAACACCGACGCAAGGTTCAATCCAGTTCGGTGATATCGATATTTTGCAAGATCCGGAAAGTCTGCGCGAGCGGCTCGGTTATCTGCCGCAGGACTTTGGCGTTTATCCCCGTGTCTCCGCCTATGATATGCTTGACCATATGGCGGTTTTGAAAGGGATTGCCTCCAAGGCAGATCGCAAAGCAACGGTTGAGACATTGCTGAACCAAACGAACTTGTGGGATGTTCGTAAGAAAGCGATTGCTGGATTTTCTGGCGGTATGCGGCAACGTTTCGGAATAGCGCAGGCACTAATCGGAAACCCAGAACTGATTATTGTTGATGAGCCAACGGCTGGACTTGATCCGGAGGAGCGCAATCGCTTTCTCAACCTTCTGGCTGAAATTGGCGAGAATGTGGTTGTAATTTTGTCGACGCATATTGTGGAGGATGTAGCGGATCTGTGCCCGAAAATGGCGGTGATCGCAGAGGGTCGGATAGAATTGGAGGGTGCGCCGCTGGATTTAATCAGCCGTACCAAGGGTTCCATTTGGTCCAAGACAATTGATCGCCACGAACTCGATTCCTATTCCGCAAAATATGAAGTTATCTCCACGCGCCTCTTCGCGGGATCAACAATCATTCATATCTTGTCGGCAGATGACCCCAAAGATGGATTTGACGCGGTAGATGGCGGGCTGGAAGACGTCTATTTCTCTACGCTTGCTGCGACGCGGCGTAATACTGCTGAAGCGGCTTGAGCGGGAGGGTGCCGATGTTTGGTAAAATCACCGCGTTTGAACTGCGCTATCAATTCAAAAATCCAGTTTTCTGGGTTGTCGCTGTTCTTTTCTTTTTGCTGACCTTCGGAGCGATGACAGTTGATGGAATTACCATTGGCGGAGGCGGTAATGTTAATGCCAACAGCCCCACGGCGATTATTCAAATTCATTCCATACTAACTTTGTTCTTCATGTTCGTAACAACAGCTTTTGTCGCCAATGTGATTGTGCGGGATGATGAAAGCGGGTTTGGACCGATGGTGCGATCCACGCGGGTTACGAAATATGACTATCTGCTGGGTCGATTTACTGGCGCGTTTTTGGCTGCCGCTATCGCTTTCCTGGCGGTACCTTTTGCAATCTGGCTCGGTTCGCTGATGCCGTGGCTGGATCAAGAAACGCTCGGTCCCAACCGCCTCAGCTATTATGCCTTTGCCTATTTTGTCGTCGCATTGCCCGGCATATTCCTGACGTCCTGTATATTCTTTGTTGTGGCCACGATGACCCGATCGATGATGTATAGTTATCTCGGTGTTGTCGTCTTTCTGGTACTTTATATTATCCTGATCGCAACGGCAGCATCAAAACCGGAATTCCGTGAATTGGCAGGATATCTGGAACCTTTCGGGCGCGGCGCGATAATCAATGATACGCGCTATTGGACTGCGACGGATAGTAATACTCTGCTTCCTCCCTTTAGCGGCATGCTGATTATCAATCGCATGATCTGGTTTTGCGTTTCGCTAGTAGCTCTGGTTCTGGCCTATAAAAGATTCAGCTTTTCAGATCGGGGTATCTCGGCGCGCCAGGCAAGGAAACAGGCAAAGAAGGCTGAAAAACTAGCTGCAGTCGCACCAGTCACAGCAAAGTCGCTTCCCAGTGCCAATATCGGCAAGGCGGCCTGGAGCCAGCTCGTTTCACGCACCAGCTTTGAAATTGCCCAGGTTTTCAAAAGTCCGGCTTTTATCGTCTTGATGCTCATTGGCCTGTTCAATGCGACCGGCGGATTGCTGTTCGCCAATGAGCTATACGGGACACCCGCGCGGCCACTGACCTTTGCCCTTTTAACCACACTGATGGGAACATTTGGCATCATTCCGGTGATCATTTCAATCTATTATGCCGGCGAGTTGGTCTGGCGCGATCGAGATCGCAAGATGCATGAAATTATCGATTCAACGCCGCTGCCCAACTGGGCCTATATGGTTCCCAAAACTATTGCCGTTGCCTGCGTCCTGTTCGCCACATTCTTTGTTTCGGTTGTTGCTGCAATACTTATTCAATTGTCTCGTGGGTTTACTGATATTGCCTTTGATCAATATCTGGCCTGGTATCTTCTACCGCTATCTGTCGACATGGCCACACTAGCTGTGCTCGCTGTGTTTGTTCAGGCGCTCAGTCCAAACAAATATGTGGGTTGGGGAATCATGGTTCTCTATTTGGTCGCAACATTGACACTGGTGAATATAGGTTTTGAACATCCTCTCTATCAATATGGTCAGACGCCAAACCCTCTCTTTTCGGACTTGAACGGAAATGCGGTCAATGGTGCCTATGGCTGGTGGATGCGTTTATACTGGGGGGGCATCGCAGTTATTCTCGCCGTGTTCGCCCATTTCCTATGGCGGCGTGGTACCGAAACCAGTTTATTGCCGCGCATCAAACAGCTGCCCCGCCGGATGATCAGTTCAGCAGGAGCGGTAATGGCCGTTGCGGCATTGGTTGCCATCGGAACCGGCAGCTTTATTTTCTACAATACCAACATCCTCAACGAATATTCAACGCAGGATGACGTGGAAGAATTACTTGCCGATCTGGAGAAAAAATATCTCAAATATGAAACGGTAAAACAACCATCGGTCACAGACATAAAGCTTGCCGTAAACATCTATCCGGATGAGTTGAAAATGGATGCATCCGGATCGGTGGAACTGATTAATGACACAGGTGCGCCGGTGGAACAGTTCCATATCCGGATTGGTGATCCCCTCTTGAATGTGGAAGAGTTGAATATTTCCGCTGCCAAGATGGAGCTTAATGACGAAGATCTAGGATACCGGATCTATCAATTGGATCAGGCCATGCAGCCAGGAGAAACCAGAACCATTAGCTTCAAGACTTCCAGGGAACGAAAAGGATTCCGTGCGACCGGTAATGACACGCGATTGGTTGAAAATGGAACCTTTCTCAACAATCTGGAGTTCATGCCCACTTTGGGAATGAGCAGAAATGGATTGCTGAATGACCGCCAGACGCGCCGCGATCATGGACTGCCCGCCGAATTGCGGCCTGCAAAACTGGAAGATGAATCGGCCCGTGAACGCAATTATGGCGGTAATGTAGATTGGGTCACCACTGATATTACCGTGACCACTGCAAAGGGCCAGACGCCAATCGCTCCAGGTAAACGGGTTTCTGATGAAGTGCGGGGAGAACGGCGCATCGCTCGGTTTGTGTCCGAGCAACCCATCCTTGGTTTTCTGTCGATCCAGTCTGCCGATTATGCGGTGGAGGAACGTAACGCCAACGGCGTAAAAATGTCGGTATTTTATCATCCCTCTCATGATTTCAATGTCGAAACGATGCTGGATGCGACCGAAAAGTCTTTGGCCTATTACCAGAAGAATTTCGGGCCATATCAGTTTGACTACGCCCGGATCATTGAGTTTCCCGGATATGCGCGATTTGCTCAGGCCTATGCCGGAACCATACCCTATTCAGAGACGATCGGATTCATTGCCGACAATAGCGATCCGAACGAAATTGACTATGTTACCTATGTGACGGCGCATGAATTTGCCCATCAATATTGGGCGCATCAACTGATCAGTTCCGATCAACAGGGTGGCACAATGCTGGTGGAAACAATGGCGCAATATTCGGCATTGATGGTGATGAAACAGATATATGGCGAGGATAAAATCCGCCGGTTTCTGAAATATGAGCTGGATCGCTACCTGGCTGCCCGGGGTAGTGAAGCAATTGAAGAACTTCCACTCAACCGTGTGGAAAATCAAGGCTATATCCATTACCGCAAAGGGTCGTTGGCCATGTATCTTCTGCACGACCGGCTTGGAGAAGATCGTGTCAACGCCATGCTGGCCGCATTGTTAGAAAAATATAAGTTCAAGAGCCAACCCTATGCAAACGCGGTTGATCTCGTGGACGGGTTTAAGTCGCTTGCACGTAATGCTGGTGAACAGCAACTGGTTGAAGATCTGCTCGAAAAGATCACCATTTATGATCTGAAGGCAGAAGATGCGGTTGTTAAGAAGCTGGCGGATGGACGCTTTGAAACCACTTTGAGAATGCAGTCATCGAAATATTATGCGGATGGGAAGGGCAAGGAAACTGAAGCATCTCTAAAGGATCGGATTGAGATCGGACTGTTCACTGCGCGCCCCGGTATCGGAGCCTTTGGCAAAGATCATGTGATCAGCATGGAACGCAAACCTGTCCGGTCTGGCGAACAAGTCATCAAGATCATATCGTTAAAAAGACCGGACTATGTCGGCATCGACCCATATAACAAATATATCGACCGGAATAGCGATGATAATGTGGTTGAAGTTAGCGAGATTTAAAAAGCACTGGTCTTTGAACGGAATAGGTCAATGACTTCAAGCTTGGTAAATCCGGCTTTATGAACCTGCTCTATCTTCACCGGTCAAAACAATCCCGGCGACACTGAGCAGTGCCGCCGGGATGATTGCCTTAAAGGCCTTGGTTGATGAGATATGCATTAGAATTCGTAACGCACACCCAGTTGGATTCGCCATGCTGATGCGGTAGTCGAGATGTTCGGTTGATCATCGGGATTGAAGCCAGAGATGACATAGCGTCCGGCATTGTCGACACCGCCATCAACAATATCAACAACCTGGCCGTCTCCAAACACACCGATTGGTGCGAAGGTGTTCCAGCTATTGTCAATCATGTTGAGTACATTATCGAAATCGGCAAAGATTTCGATCTTGTCTTCCAGTCCGAACAGGCGACCTGGTCCAGGAATTTCCTGACTAATCCGCATATCCAGATCGAAAGTCCAGTCCTCACGGCATGTATTCCGGCGGATTGTCTGACCCGCCGTGAACTTGCAATTGCTTGCGCCCACATAGTTGATCAGCGACTGAATCGCAGCTGGATCGGAAGTTGGCGACACATTGGGGTCGTTCACCCCTGTTGGGATGTAAAGCAGCGCGTTATCATTGCCCGAAGAGCTGTCATTGAAAACACCGCCTCCATCAAAGGTCAGGCTGTAAGGGCGCCCGGACCGAGCGCTGAAAAACATGCCTAATTGTGTATCAAACTCGCCGAAAAACTCTTCGGTAAAATTGATGGCCATGGTGATATTGTGCCGGTTTTCATAGTTGGAAGTCGAATTGGCCGGGTTCTGCCGGTCAAATGCAGCACTTTCGTCAAAGCTCGAAGTTGCTGTCGAGCTATTAGCGTTACGGAAGTTGTTTGAATCGATGAATGCGTAACCAAGGTTGAAGTTCACGCTACCGCCGTCAGTAAACACACCGCGCTCAAATCGCTTGGCCAGGCCGATGGAAACCACGTGGCTTTCATAATCACGGCCATTGGTTAGCTGAATAAAGTCATCAATTCTGGTATTGAAGCAGGTATCTCCTGGTACTACGCCGGTATATGTTGGCGGCGTTCCACCTGTCCCCTGTAATACAGCGTTACAGCCTACATTATTTGGGTCAATTGCATCATAGATAGGCCGACCATCAACGGTAAATCCATTCAGTCCAACATTTGGATTCACGACTTGCGATAGATCAACAAAGTTGAGCGGATTGAGGAAGCGCGAGTAGATATAATCAAGCTTCAGGTTCCAGCCAGAGAAGAAACCGTCATCCGTGCCAAAGCCTGTTTCCAGACCCAGATTCGCGCGTAGCACCGTCGGGTTTTTGAAATTTGGATCCGTGGATTGGACATCGGCTCCACCGACAGCTGCCCGGGCAGAGGCCGCCTGTACGGCACATTGCGGGAAGCCAGTAAACTGGCCACCATTCAGTACATTGAAGCTGCCATCCGGATTGGTGGTGCCTGCACATTGAGCGCTAAATGTATCTCCATTGGCGGAAGAAAAGCCGTTGTTGGAAAACGCATTGGAGAAATAAACGACAGGATCACCGCCTGAGAACATGCCAACGCCGCCGGTAATCTTGGTGCCATAGAAAAAGCCGCTATTGTCCAGATTATATTGTGCAGCAAAACGCGGCAATATTACCGGATCAATCCTACTGAACGGATTGGAATTGGTGATTCCAAAGCGTTGCAAGAATGACGGATTGGCGCGCGGTGCATCGCCATCATAAATTTGAACGCGAATACCCGCTGTGATGTTCAACTGGTCAGTTGCCTGCCACTCGTCCTGTGCGTAAAAGGAATAAATCTGGCGCCCGAAAGTAGCAGACGCTTGCCGAATATCGCCGCTCGGTGTTGCAGCGATGGTTGCCCCTCCCAGAGCTCCGCCGGCCAGATTGTCGGCAATATCTCCGAAAACACCACTGAAAACACCGCTCGCAACATTGCCGTTTTGAAAGTCTGTAAGATTGCGGAAGTAGAGGGTGCCGGTTGCGTTGATAGCAAACAGATTGAACACGCTGAGATCGTTAAGCTCGGCACCGATCTTTATGCTGTGATCGCCTGTGTTGATGTTCATCTGGAACTTGGCTTGATCAACCCTTTGCTCAAGGGCGTTTGCCGACCGGAAAATACCCGGACCGCTTGACAATATGCCATTTTCCGTTGTCAAACCAGCAACTGGAGCTACACCAACAACCAGACGTGGACGCGGATTAGCATCCTGTGCTTCGCCGCCGCCAACAGGTCCCTGAACATCGGTTACGTCGGAACGCGATAGCCGCAATTCGGTTGAAACTTCATCCGACCAATCGGAATAGAAACGCAGAGAGTAATAGTCTGAAACCGTGCCTTCATCTTCAAAACTGTTCAGACCGGTTAGTTCCTGGTCACCGGTATCGGATTCAACATTGGTTTCTTCCAGACGCTGATAGGTCGCTTCAATACGATGGTCATCGGTGAGGTAGGCATCCAAGCGGCCAAAATATCTTATGCTGGCTTCAGGGAGCGAGCGAGGATAGCCGCCAATATCTCTACCATAGACATTCTGCGCGATCGCGGAGAATTGATCAAACTGGGCCTGCGTTACAAATGTCGAGCTATTTGCAAAACCGCCTCCAGCTGGACCAAAGTCATTGGCATCACCAAGATCGGTTTCTTCATAACCGGCAAAGAAAAACAGGCGATCAGGAATGATCGGGCCGCTTAATGTTGCGCCCCAGCGTTTTTCTTTAAACGGAGCCGGTGCAAATGACTGGCCATCAATTGTATCGCCACGCAGATCTTCGTTACGGAACGTAAAGAACGCCGTGCCATGAAATTTGTTCTCACCCGATTTGGTGACAACGTTCACTGCACAGCCAGTGAAGTCGGAATATTCGACATCAAATGGAGCAAATTCAACCGAAGTCTCGCGGATCGCATCGAACGGGATAGGCAGTGAGTTACGCGCCGCAAATGGTGTCCCATTCAAACCGAATGAGTCTGCCTGCGTGATTCCGTCCACTGTAAAGGTATTCGTACGGTCATTACCGCCCAAGCAGCTGATCCGATCAACAGCATTCGCCCGGTCCAGATTGACGCGCGGGTCAATTCTGATCAAGTCACGCACGTCTCGTGAAATTGATGGGAATGCTTCGAGGGTTTCGAGACCAAATGATTGGCCTGGCCCGGTTGCCAGTTGCGTTGCCTGAACCCGCGCAGCAGTCACAACAATGACATTGTCATTCGCGCCAGAATCGAGCGAGAATTTGTAGGATGTATTCCCCTGTAGGCTGATGGTTTGGTTTTCGATGGTCTGACCTTCAAAACCCGGGGCGTTGGCAGTAATTGAGTATGGCCCACCAGTCACGAGGCTTTCTACGCGGAAATCACCATTGGCGTTGGTTGTCAAACTTCTGGATTGACCCGTTCGTGTATCAGTAACGGTTACCGAAGCACCTGCAATCGGTTGCCCAGAGGCATCTCTGACTTGCCCTTCTATACCAGATGTAATTTGCTGTGCCGCTGCCGGAGCACTCATCAAGCCGGCGGTTGAAAGGCTGACAACACTGGCGGCTAATAGATATTTAATCTTCATGGATTTCTTCCCCGTAGTAAAATCACAAAAATGAAAATGCCCTGATGGACTTTTTGAAGCGCAGTAGTTGCGCAATCCAACCCTAAAAACTGGTTCTCTATATGAAGCAAAAATGACAGTTTTGTCTCAATCGCAACGACTTTATCTTGTGGCGATGCAATTAGATTTTATCCACAGATTATCAAGCTCTGTGTTTTTGTGGAGACAATTTGCATTCCCTTCGAACCGCTATCCCGCCCATTCAAAGGCTTAGCGAACCTATGCGATCCACAACTGTATCAAAATCACCATCAAAACCATGACCAGACTGTTGCGAATTTACAACGATGTCAGCATGACGCTTCGAGGGTTCAACATATTTCTCATGCATGGGATTCACTTGATCAGCAAAAACAGCGTTCACCGAGTCGGGGGTTCGGCCACGTTCCCTGACGTCGCGTTCCAATCGGCGGGCAAGTCGGTTGGGGGCATCGCATTCGACAAAAATTTTCAGATCCAGCAATGCCCGCATTGCTTGGTGATGCAATATCAATATGCCATCCACCAGGATGATGGGTCGGGGCGGTGTGTGCTGTGTCTCCGCTTTTGGCAGGTGTGTGGGGAAATCGTACAAAGGGCGATTGATAGCCTCACCGGCTTTAAGTTGCGCAAGCTGCCGGCATAGATTGTCAAAGTCCACGGCATCGGGATGATCAAAATTTGGACCGCCTTTACCAGGGGGAGCATCGCCCAACCCGAAAAAATAATCGTCCTGTGGCAGGATCACGGATTGATCCGGACCCAGTCTATCAAACAGTTTCTTTGTCAGTGTGGACTTGCCTGAACAGCTTCCGCCTGAAATCCCAACCGCGATTGGGTTCACGCTAAGCCGATTTCGCGCAAACGCTGCAGCAAGTAATCATGAGCCGTGATGGGCTCCGGGTAAAGATTGGGGTGCTCTGCGTCCATACAATCGGGCAGTGTCTCGATCAGATAGTCTGGTCTGAAATGTAAGAAGAAGGGCATGGAATAGCGGGAATGACCGCGTCGTTCTGACGCCGGATTGACGACGCGGTGGGTGGTGGATGGCAGCCTGTTATTGGTCAGTCGCTGCAGCATATCACCGATATTGACCGCCAGTTCACCCGGCTTTGGGGTAACGGGTCGCCAATTGCCCTGCTTGTCGAGCAACTCGAGTCCAGCCTCTTCAGCGCCAATTAGAAGCGTAATGGTGTTGATATCCTCATGCGCTGCGGCCCGTACTGCCGGAGAATCTTCGGGTACCGGCGGATAGTGGATCAACCGCATGACCGAATTTCCATCGCGCACAGTATCATCGAAAAAATCGGCAGGTAAATCCAGGAACCGAGCAATCGCGGATAATATTCGGCTACCGGCATAATCAAAAGCTGCGAACATTTCGCTGAAGGTTTCTTGAAATTCATCCAGTTCTTTGGGCCAGATATTGGGTGGCATAAAGGGTTCAAAATCATGACCGGGTGGCAAAGAGCGACCGATATGCCAGAATTCCTTCAGATCATGGATAGTCTGGTCCTTCGCCACTTCTGTACCGAACGGCGTGTATCCCCGCGCACCGCCGCCGCCGGGAATGTGGTAGCTGCGTTTCACATCCTCCGGAAGGGCAAAGAACGCGCGGGACATGTCTTCGGCACGGGCGATCAAATCATCAGAAATACCGTGGTCGGCGACAACGGCAAAACCCCATTCAGAAAATGTCTGTCCAATCTGTTTGGAAAAAAGTTCCGGATCCTTGTCCGATAATGCAAGTGATACAGAGGAAAGTGTCTGGTTGGTCATGTCATTAAGATGCGCTGCTTTGTGAATTTGTCAATCGGCATTGCTTAGCCAATGGACAGCATCAGCCCCGCCAATGCCGCGCTCATCAAGTTTGCCAGCGATCCGGCTGCCAGCGCCCTGATCCCCAGACGGGCTATATTCGGACGTTGTGTTGGAGCCAATCCACCGGTTACCGCCAATTGAATGGCAATGCTGCTGAAATTGGCAAAGCCACAAAGAGCGAAAATTACAATCGCATTGGTGAGTGGGGAGATACCTTCCTGCATCTTGCCCAATTCGATGAAGGCTACAAATTCGTTGAGCACAACTTTGGTTCCGAACAGCCCCCCGGCCTGCATAGCCTCTTCCCAAGGCACACCGAGCAGGAACATAATCGGGGCGAAAACATAGCCAATGATTTGCTGGAAACTGAGCTCTGGATAGCCGAACCATCCACCGACGCCACCCAAAAGACCATTGGCAAGCGCAACCAGCGCAACAAAAGCCAGCACCATTGCGCCAACTGCTACAGCCAGCTTCACGCCGGTTTGGGCGCCCATACCAGCGGCCATGATAATGTTGGCCGGTTTTTCGTCCTCATACTCGACATTGACCAGCAATTCTTCCGGTGCCTTGTCATCCGGATTATCCGGCATGATGATCTTTGCCATCAAAATTCCTCCGGGTGCGGACATGAATGCGGCGGCGAGCAGATAATCGACCCGAATACCCATAGCGGCATAGGCGGCCAAGATTGTTCCGGCGACACCGGCCATGCCAACGCTCATGACGGTAAATAGCTGTGATTGGGTCAGGCTGGCGAGATAGGGACGGATTACCAGAGGTGACTCTGATTGCCCGACAAATATATTTGCCGCTGCGCAAAGCGATTCAACTTTTGATATACCGATGATCTTCTGGATCGCGCCGCCCACCCATTTGATGATGAATTGCATGATACCAAGATAATAGAGGATGGATATCAGCGCAGAGAAAAAGATGATGACGGGCAGAGCTGCTATGGCGAAGCTATTGCCGCCAATCTCCGGGTTAGCTAGCGGCCCAAAGATAAAATTCGTTCCAGCAGAGGCATAGCCAAGTAAATTCGAAACGCCATTGGCCATTGCTTGAATGACGGCTTTGCCTGCGGGGACATAGAGCACAAGTAAAGCAATCCCAGCTTGCAATGCAAAGGCAGCACCCACCACCCGCAAACGAATATTTTTGCGCCCTGTAGAGAGCGCAAACGCCACTAGCAGGATCACCGCCATTCCGCAGAGGGAGTATATGATGGCCATTATAATGTGATCCCTTTGGTTGCTGTTTTACAGGCTTCGGTCAGTTGGTCGAGCGCATCATCAATTGTGTCGGATATAATCAGCTGCTTCTGGCGTGTGCGGGACATGAACCCTTCGGATGCAATCTTTTCAACCAATTCGACCAGCGGATCCCAATAACCGCCAATATTGAGCAGCGCGAACGGTTTGGCATGATAGCCTAAAGCGTTCCAGGTCCAGGCCTCAAACAGTTCGTCCAGCGTTCCGATCCCGCCCGGCAATGCTACAAACGCATCGGTCAGATCGGTCATCTTGGCTTTGCGCTCATGCATGTTGGTGACGATATGCTGCTCGCTCAATCCATTGTGAGCCGCCTCAATTCCCACCAGCGTTTCGGGAATGACGCCAAAGGCTTTGCCGCCGCCTTCGAGAATCGTGTCCGCAATAATGCCCATCAGGCCAAGCTTGCCGCCACCATAGACGAGATCGATATTACGAGCGGTCATCGCCGAACCCAGAGCCCGGGTTGCGTCTGCAAAGCTTGTATCATTACCCGGGCTCGACCCACAATATACGGCTAGTCTTTGCAACGTGCGTCCCCCCAATGGTCTGATGCAGACAATCTTTCCCATATAGAAAAATTGCCGCTTGTTACTATTCCTTTTTTTTCGCCGGCGATCACGCTAGGCAATATGGATGACGGAGACTGAAAAAACGAAACCTATATCACTGGGCCTATTTGTAATGACCGTGATTTACGGCGGCATGACTGTGATCGCTGGCGTACTGGGGTTTAAGCAGGTTGCTTTGGGACCATTAGCAGTAGAGGCAGGCATATTTGCGTTTCTGATGCTGGTCGTGTTGTCGAGTTCCATCGCCCAGCTTTATGGCAGGGATCAGGCCAACAAGATGGTGCTGTGGGGATTTGTGCCACTGGCCCTCTCGGTCTTTTTGATCTTCATTGTGCTTGGCCTGCCGGCATCCGATAAAATGCCTCCGGAAAACTTGAGCGCTTTTGAAACGGTATTGGGCCAAACGCCGCGAATCATGGCGGCTGGGCCGGTTGCCTATGGTGTTTCGCTGTTTCTCAATGTCTATATCTTCGACAAATTGCGAGGTACAGGCGGTGAAGGCAGTATCTGGATGATGGTGCGCGGCGGTATTGCCTCGGCAATTTCGCAGGCGATCGACTCCGTCATTTTCATCACTCTTGCTTTCTATGGAGAATTCCCGATCGGACCGCTGCTGGCGGGCCAGATATTGGCCAAGGTGGTGTTGTCCATCATTCTCGTGCCACCGCTAGTTTTCGGCATGGTCAAATTGGCGCGAAAGCTGGATGCTCGTTAGGTTTCTCATCCTGCTGAGCGGTCTGGTTCTCACACTGACCAATTGTCAGGAGGCGGCGGATAAAAATGTTTCTGCAGACACCAATATTGTGGCGATTGTAGGCGTTATTCATGGCCAGCATAAGCGAAGCGAGCGCTATTCGTTGGACATTTTGAAAGACGCCATTCGCTCGTTCAATCCAGATATTATTCTGGTGGAATTGCCGCCGGATCGTTTTCAAACGGCCTCAGAGAATTTCGCTGCATTTGGTGAGGTGCGGGAAAACCGCGCTGATGATTTTCCGGAATTGGTGGACGTCGTTTTCCCGCTGCGAAAGGAAATGGGCTTTACTATGGTTCCGGTGGCCGCCTGGTCCAGGCAACTGGCCGATGACCGGCGAGCCAAGTTACAGCAACTGGAAAATGACCCGAAACGCGCCAAAGACTGGTCGGAATATCAAGCGGCCATTGCAACCTATAATCGGCCCGTTTCCGGTAAATCGGACGATCCAAAATATATTCACAGCAGGGCCTATGATGACGCTGTTAAAGCGCGACAGGAGACGTATCAGCAATTGTTCGGAGAAGATTTGGGCGCAGGTGGTTGGGCGGAAAGCAATGCTG
>Ga0316204_10005841_pt1 | contig 19733 bp, 20 predicted proteins | sample 6monrhotite_MG_2_FD_205661 | JGI IMG/M metagenome (GOLD analysis project Ga0316204, IMG submission 205661) | Microbial mat bacterial communities from mineral coupon in-situ incubated in ocean water Damariscotta River, Maine, United States -... | ecosystem: Environmental > Aquatic > Marine >...
TGTCGCGCATTAAAGGCTAAAACACCTGAATCAACAACAGATTTTGTGCAGTTAACAACGGCAGTTGATTTTGCAAAGCTCGGAAGCAGCTACATTGATAGTACCCGTCCTGATACCAGTAATAGCAAACATTTTATTGATAAGTTGCCATTAAATTCACTCTATATTGGATTAATTAAACTGGCACTTCCAAATGCCAAATTGATTCATGTTCAAAGACATCCATTGGATACCTGCTATTCAATTTATAAACAACTATTTACCAATGGCTATCCATTCTCATACAACCTTGTGGAGCTTGCCAATTACTATGTTGCTCATCACAGATTGATGGAGCACTGGAAGGCGGTTATTCCTAATACAATTTACTCAGTTTCATATGAGGACCTTGTTAATAATTTGACCACAGAAGCACAATCGCTACTTCAGCATTGTAAGCTTGATTGGCAAGATAAATGTACCGAGTTTCAGAGCAACAAAGCAGCTGCATTGACAGCAAGTGCTACACAGGTTCGTCAAACCGTTTATAAAAGCTCCATAGCTAAGTGGCGAAACTATGAACAACAATTATCGCCAGTGAAAAAAATACTGGAACGGGCTGGAATATCTTGTGCTTAGTTATTCTTTATTTCAGACATCAATAGCATCCAATTAATATAGGATAATAATAATGAAACTTGCACAAGACAGCATGCTTGCCAGAATCTTCCTCGCATTTTTGACTACTGCCGGAATCTTTTATATCAATATAATGCCTGCAGTAATCAATGGTTTGAAAGATGGACTAGAGTTTACTAACCAACAGGCGGGTTTCGTTAGTTCTGCCAATCTCTATGGCGCGGCGACTGGTGCACTTGCCGCAGTATTTTTAATAAAGTTTATCAATTGGAAGCGCTGGTCATATAGTTTGCTCGTTGCTTTGTTGGCCATTGATTTTGTCTGTATTTACATCGAAGCTCCGACATTAATGATCGCAGTTAGAGCGCTGCACGGGTTAACAGGTGGTTTACTTGTCGGTATAGGCTTTGCCATTATTTCTCGAACACACGAACCAGATAAAACATTTGGATATTTGCTACTTATTCAATTTGGTTTGGGTGGTTTAGGAATCATGTATTTACCGGGGTTGGTGCCAGATTATGGAACGGCTGTTCTGTTCATTTCATTAATAGTCTTCACCTTTGTTACGCTACTCATGATGCCATTTTTAGGCGATTACCCAGTGGTTGAAAAACAGCAAATAGAAACAGGTGATTCTGTTTCTCATGTTGGTCTTTTAAGTTCAAATTTAATAGGAATTTTTCTATTTCAGGCAGCTAATATGGGTTTGTTCGCCTACATGATAGGTCTTGGTAAGGTAGAAGGCTTGACGGTTGAATTCATGAGTACTGCCCTTGGCATGGCGAGTTGGATAGCCATTGCTGGTACTGTGTTAGTGATATGGATAGGGACTAAATACGGTCGAAGTAAACCTTTGCTGGCGGGTATTTTAATCACCGCACTATGTTCCTGGCTGTTACATTATAGTGAAAGCGAATCGGTCTATATGTATGCGAATTTTGTAATAGGAATTACTTGGGCGTATGTATTGCCCTATGCGTTTGGTATCTGTTCTGAGCTTGACTCTGCTGGTCAGATGGCAGCACTAGGAGGCTTCGCTTCTAAAATGGGTTTGGCGTCAGGTCCAATGGTCGGGGCTTTTCTACTCGGCAATGATAATTACTCATTAGTTATCGATGTTGCAGTTGTGGCTTTGATTGTCTGTGCAGTATCTATTTACATGCCTGCACACTTTTTAGATAAGAAAAGCAAAGAGGCTACGGTATAATTGGCGATAGCTTGAAATTATATTAACAACGTCTTCGCCTAACTAATACGCCGGACCTTAAACGTTCGGCCTTTTAATTTACCATGAGACAGTTTTTTCAACGCCTGTTCTGCAACAGTTCGTTTGACCGCAACGTAGGCTTTGAAATCAAATATTTTAATTTTTCCTACATCAGAACCAGCGATACCATCTTTACCTGTTAGAGCACCCAATATATCACCAGGCCTTACCTTTTGTTTCTTGCCGCCTTCGATTTGTAAGGTAATCATCTTCGGCTCAATTCGAACCGTTTCTAATTTATCAATACGTGGTAAGTCTTCGATTTTAATTGGCTGATGAATGACATTTTCAATTTGCTGAATTTTATAAGACTCTTTATCAGTTACCAGAGTACAGGCAATACCCTTACTCCCAGCTCGCCCAGTGCGTCCAATACGATGTACATGAACTTCAGGATCATGAGAGATATGGTAGTTAATCACCATATCCAAACTATCGATATCTAGCCCACGTGCAGCTACATCGGTGGCCACTAAGATGGAAGTACTTTTATTGGCAAATTTAAGCAGTGTAATTTCGCGGTCTTTTTGATCCAAATCGCCATGCAATGCCTGAACACTAAAGCCATGCATTCCAAGCTCATCCGCAACCTCTTTGGTTTCAACTCGAGTATTGCAAAATATTACCGCTGACTCTGGTAAAAATTTTTGCAAAATAGTGCCAATTGCATTCATGCGTTGATTGTTATCTTTAACCTGATAGAAGTGCTGACGAATAATACTATCATCATGAGTTGAGGTTACCTTTACAGTGACAGGGTCAACCATGATTTTCTTAGTAATAGGAATAATCTGCTTAGGAAAGGTAGCGCTAAAAAGTAATGTTTGTTTCTTGTTCGGGCAGTTGGAGAAAATTTTATCGAGTGCCGGTTCAAAACCCATTTCTAGCATTCGATCGGCTTCATCAAGTACCAAAGTATTTACTTCTTCTAAGTTAAGACGTTCGCGTTCGAGATGATCAACAATGCGACCTGGGGTACCAACAATAATATGAGCGCCATGCTCTAGCGATCCAATTTGTGGGCCAATAGGTGTACCACCACAAAGAGTCAGTATTTTGATGTTGTGAATACCTCGGGCAAGTTTACGCAACTCATTGGCAACCTGATCGGCCAGTTCTCTAGTAGGGCATAAAATTAGTGACTGAATACGAAATCGCTTCACATTCAAATTGTGCAATAGTCCAAGCCCGAACGCAGCTGTTTTGCCAGAGCCTGTTTTAGCCTGAGCAACGACATCTTTTCCCTTAAGAATAAGCGGCAGGCTTTTGGCCTGTATTGGCGTCATTTCCTTATAATTAAGTGTTAACAGGTTGTCAGTTAATGCTCGGCTTAAGTTTAAGTTGGTAAATGCTGATTCACTCATGAGGCTAGACTATCCAATGAAATAAGAGCGCTATTGTAACAGTCGAGGGTAATGTAACAAGACAAGAATTACTCATAGAATATTTCGTCAGTGAAATAGTCCTTATGAATTTGGCACTCAAAATGCGATAATGCGCCGTTCTCATAAAAAATGCTGACCCAATTATGCCTCAGATAGAAGCTCCAAACATTAATAGCTACCCAAAATATTGGGCCGAATGCTATGGCACCGCTCCATTTCTACCTATGTCTCGTGCCGAAATGGATGAACTCGGTTGGGACAGCTGTGACATCATCATAATTTGTGGTGATGCCTATATCGACCACCCAAGCTTCGGTATGGCCGTTGTGGGACGCCTATTGGAGTCACAGGGCTATCGAGTAGGACTAATCTGCCAACCCGATTGGAAAGATAGCAAAGCATTAGAAGTCTTAGGACGTCCAAACCTATTTTTTGCAGTCAGTGCCGGTAATATGGATTCTCTGATTAATCGCTACACCGCAGATAAGCGTATTCGTCATAACGATGCCTATACTCCAGATGGTGCCGGTGGTAAACGCCCTGATCGCGCAGTAATTGTTTATTCACAAAAGTGTCGAGAGACCTACGCCGATGTTCCCGTAGTGATTGGTGGTATCGAGGCTTCACTACGCCGTATTGCTCAATATGATTATTGGTCTGATGAAATTCGCCGCTCGGTACTGGTTGACTCCGGCGCCGATATACTGATTTATGGTAATGCTGAACGAGCCTTGATTGAAGTAGCCTTGGGTTATTCTCGTTCAAAGACTGTTCAAGATATGCAAACAATTCGTGGCACCGTGGTAATAAAAGATGCCGCACCTGAAGGTTGGGTTGAGATTGATTCAACTCGAATTGATTGGCCAGGAAATATCGATTCAATTCCAAATCCATATGAATATAAGGAAGAATCGAGTTGCGAAAAGATACGAGAGGCTTCAGAGTCAGTACCAATTCGTGTGATACCTCAGCCATTACAAAGTAAGACAGATTATGACCGAACGCATAGTTATATTCGTCTACCTAGTTTTGAGAAAGTGTCAAAGGATGCGGTACTGTACGCCCATGCCTCTAGGGTATTGCATCAAGAATCTAATCCGCATAATGCCAAAGTCTTGGTACAAAAACATGGCACCAAAGAAATTTGGGTTAATCCACCTCCGATCCCTTTGACGACAGAAGAATTAGATTCGGTGTTTGATTTTCCCTATCAACGCGTTCAACATCCATCCTACGGTGATGCAAAAATTCCAGCCTATGAGATGATTCGTTTTTCAGTCAATATCATGCGCGGTTGTTTTGGTGGCTGCACTTTTTGTTCGATAACAGAGCATGAGGGACGGATTATTCAGTCACGTTCAGAAGAGTCTGTGCTACGTGAAATAGAAGACATTCGTGATAAAGTTCCGGGCTTTACTGGCGCCATATCGGACTTGGGTGGGCCGACAGCGAATATGTATCACCTTAACTGTGTGGATGGCGATATTCAGTCTGCCTGTAGAAAGCTGTCTTGTGTGTATCCAACAATCTGCCCTAATCTGGTGACGGATCATGCGCCAACAACAAAATTGTATCGTAAGGCGAGGGACCTTCCTGGTATTAAACGTATCTTGATTGCTTCAGGGCTACGATACGATTTAGCGATTCAAGATCCTGAGTATGTTCGAGAACTTGTGAAGCATCACGTCGGTGGCTATTTGAAAATTGCGCCTGAACATACAGAACAAGACACCCTTGAAAAAATGATGAAGCCTGAAATAAATTCCTATTATGAATTTAAGAAAATGTTTGATCAGTTTTCTAAAGAGGCGGACAAGAAGCAATATTTAATTCCTTATTTCATTGCAGCACATCCGGGTTGTGAGGATGAGGATATGATCAATCTCGCACTCTGGTTAAAGAAAAACGATTTTAGAGTGGATCAGGTACAAACCTTTTATCCATCGCCGATGTCTTTAGCAACTGCCATGTATCACTCCAGACATAATCCACTGCGTAAAGTGAAGTATAAAAATGAGCGCGTAAACACGGCGAGAACCATTGAGCAACGCCGCCTTCAAAAGTCAATTCTGCGTTATCACAATGAAGAGCAGTGGCCTGAATTGAGAGAGTCATTTAAAGAAATGGGACGTTTGGATTTAATAGGCCCGGGTGAAAATGCACTTATCCCAGAAGAAGAAAAGAAAACAAGGCGAGCACCATTTAACAAAAAAAATACTAAGGTACGGGGGAGCAGGAAAACTAAACGCTAGTGGATAACAATTATATTTAATTTTTGTCATTGTCAGATTTAGGAGAAGTGGAAGAAGCTAATTTCTCAATCGCTAATTGCTCCTTAATGGCTTTATCAATGAGCGCTACAGTTTTTAGGGAAATCGTCTTCTTAGAGTACATTAAATGAAGCGTATCACGATGTACTATCTGGGGTAACATGACTGTCTTGTCGCGATACTCTGGTTGAAAGTTTTGATGAAAGTGTTCACTGCCCAGCATCAGTTCACCACGACCTTTATATAATAGTTCTAAGCCTTGTCTGCTGTCTTTATAATAAACAAGCTGGTTTTCTGCTGTTTCCTGAAGAAGCTTATAATCTGGGCCATACCAGCCATCATTAGGGGCGACTATTTTTACACCACTTTTAACTAAGGTTAACAGGTCAATATTCTTGTATTTAGCCGCATCCTCTTTGTTTCTAGCCCACAGACGAACTCGTTCTTCTAATATCGGTATTGAAAAATGTGCATACAGCTCACGTTCAGCTCGACGGTTAACCCAGGTTATTAGATCGATTCTTCCTTTCGATAGCATAGCCATACGGCGTTCGAGTGTGATATTTCCCGTATTCTTGAGTTTCTCTGATTTGCATCCTGAGATTTTGAGAATCTGATTTGTGAATCGCTCTTGCTCATCCATAGTTCTAACTTGAATAGAGCGTAATACTTGATCGCAAGCCCCTAGGGTTGAAAAACTCAATAATAGTATCAAAGAGATACTTAATTGACCTAACCTAGTTGCCATAGTGAAGAACCTGTATAAATTTAACGTAGTGAATAATTAATATAGTATCCTGCCTGAGCAATGTCCAGAACCTATTTATATTTACCAAATATGAGGGTAGTAATGTATTGAGTAACTAAGTTATATGATTATTTCTATCAAGTAAAACAGGCCCTGGACCTTCACTTTCTAATTTATCTTCATCGTTATAAATCGGGCAATTATCCATTGATAGACAGCCGCAACCAATACAGCCAGTTAATGAATCGCGTAAGTTCTCCAAATATCGAATTCGAGCATTTAAGGTATCTTGCCAATTCACTGCTAGTATTTTCCATTCTTTAGCATTAGGCGTTCTGTTGTTGGGTAATGTTGCAAAAGCCAATTTAATATCAGCCAGTGTAATGCCCACTTTTTGTGCTGCCTTAATTACCGATACTCGCCTTATGACATCCTTACTGTAGCGACGTTGATTACCTTCATTTCTCCAGCTTGAGATAAGCCCTTGTTGCTCATAATAGTGCAAAGTTGAAACCTTGATGCCACATCGTCTTGCGATATGACCGACTGGAAATGTTGGTATGGGCATAATGATATCCTAATATTCAAAGCTTCTATAAAAATAACAAATCTAACTCTTGACCTCAAGTTAACTTGAGGTTTTATACTAATGCCACTTAAACAAACAAATATGATTGGAGTTGATTATGCAGTTAGAGCATTTGAATTTAGTGGTTAATGATATAGATGAAACCTTGAGTTTTTATCAGGTGGCTTTTCCTCATTGGGAGGTGAGAACTAAAGGCCGTTCTGAGTGGTATGGTGTGGCAAGAAATTGGCTGCACTTTGGTGATGATTATAACTATCTAACATTTAATGATGATGGTGAAGGTCAGAATAGGGATTTGACTGGACACCAGGTAGGTCTAGCACATTTTGCCTATCGTACTCAGAATGTAACTGCTCTAATAGAGCGCATGACGATAGCGGGCTTTCCGCCGCGTCTGGTAGGTACAGAGAATCCGCATAGGAATAATGCCTATTTTATAGATCCTAATGGCTATGAAATTGAGTTCGTACAATACTTTAGTGATCTACCTGAACAAAGAAATAATAATCAGGATTCTTGAAATCGTAAAGGGCAAGCGGTGCTTGAAATGGCTATTAACTATCGCTGCACTGAATGTATTAGGCCCAAAGATATGGGCCGATACGATAATAGTGGATATGTAATTAATGAAGCATTATGAAAAGTAATTCTTTTTCCACTGATCATAATCTAAAATGACGGTATCCATCGCATCTTTTTCAAATGGCTTTAATCCACTGGCTAGCATATGCTTTTCACCTCTGCCGACAATTGTATTATCTGCCATTAGGTTAAATGCCAAACAAATTTTTCCTCTCTTGCCATTAACTTCGAAGCTTGTTTTTTGTTCATCAAGTTGCAATTTAATATCGGTAAGATCAAAATGATTAAGTTCTATCAGCATACTTTGATACATAACCATCGGCCGTGCTGGATTAATCATCATGCCTTTGTCTTCCATTAGTGGAACGAGGACATGTGGAAAGGTATGACCAGAAAAAGCAACATAACTCAGGGTTACGCTATTAATAAGATCTGCAGATGTTGATACTTCCCCAGATCTTTGAATACTCAAATATTCTTTTTCATTGTCACCAACAATATCGAGTGAGGGTGAATCTTCGGGCAGTATTAAATTAACTTCTTCGGTAACCATACCAGAAAAGGTGAATTCCATATGCTTAGAAATACCATATTTAGACAGTATTACTGAAAATAATAAATCACCTGGTACGCAAAAACGCTTGGCATTTGTGTCATGTAATGGATTAAAGTCATCCGCGACCTTCTTGGCAAAATCACTACCCTGAAGTTTCGTAAATGAGACTTTTCCATCGCTTTCTTTGTAATACTGGTCTATCAACATAATAATTTCGTATTCGTTACTTAGGTTGTATTATATCAGCTATAGGATAGATTTATCGATACAGTACTCTGCTATTGATAAACTAAGTCGAATTGGATTTAAAATGGATTGTTGAGTTGCAGCCATCGAATTTTAGTTTATGTGCTGTAATCGAAGATAATCAGTATATGTATATGCAATCATGATTAGCCTGATGCCAGTTAACACTAGATAAACATGACAATTATTAAGTGAGGAAGTAATGAGAAAATTAGCATTTATCGTTGGAATATTGTTATTAATATCCTGTAAGTCTTCTAACTTAAATTCAACACCTGATTCATTCTTTGAAATTAATAATGGAGAAAAGGTATCCGTTGATACGGATCTAATCGGCCAGCAATTCAAGGTACATAAGAAAAAGATGCACCTAGGCATGAGGGATAGATTTGAAGAAGGAATGTTAGTAACAGTGATATCTGAAAGTATTAGTCAGTTTGGGAATAAGATGGTTTTAGTTGCTGATATGCGCGGTAATACAGTATTGAAAAATGAATTTACACCCAAAGATCTGGGACTGTTTGATCTCGAAGCCTACGAGAATATTTTGGCAGAAATTAAATCCAAACAATATTGTGAAACGGAACAACAGTTATTAAAAGCGCTCAATGACGAAGCAGTAATTGGAATGAGTAAAAAATGTGCTGTCTTTGCTTGGGGCAAGCCGATAAGTTCTAATTCTGTTATGAGTAATAATGACGTCAGTGAACAGTGGGAATATAGTAACGGCTATCTGTACTTTGTCAGTGGTGTACTAAGTACGATACAAAAATAGGCTGTGTTTCTTAGCATTATCATGTGAGCTAGCTTCCCAGGGTGGTATAATGAACCGATATTACAACTTAAGATAGGCACCAATGTGAGCAAAGAAGTTAATTATAAAAGTAATCCACTCCATGGACTTGGCTTAAAAACATTAGTAACTGAGTTAGTGGATCACTATGGTTTTGAAATTCTCGATGCCTATTTAAATATCAATTGTTTCAAGACTAGGGCAACGATTGAGTCCAGTGTGAAATTTCTCAAGAAAACAGAATGGGCCAGAGAAAAAGTTGAATTGTTTTACCTCTATAAGTTTAAGAATTTACCGAAAGTTTCATCCGAGCAATTCTCTACACCGCCACGCGATCGAATTATCCCTGAAGGCCAAGTGCCCGGTGAACCCGCTGAACTAAGTTTAGAAGACGCAGAAAAGCATCGTGAAATAATAGCTAAAAAGACAGCTGACCATCGAACCAACAAACCTAGAACGAGCAGACCACGATCGCGTACTGCACCGAGCAAGAGAAGCGAGCGTGCATCTAGCAATACTTCAACTGAGGGCGGTAACGACCCTTGGGCAAAATGGCGAAATAAATAGCTTACTAAAATTCATATCCCTGTAATATCTATTACATCTAACCGATTATCATCAGGGATAATTTGTATCAGTGTTCAGGTGATAAAATATAACCATGCAATTGCTTCGATATTTGACTACTTTTAATAGCCATCCTGCCATTTACCCAAACGTACTTAAAACCCTCGGCTAACTGATGTGGTGCTACATAGTTTGCCTTTGCTTTAATTTCACTAGGGTTAAATAACAGTAAATCAGCTTTGTATCCTGTTTTGATTTGGCCGCGATCGATAATACCGAGCGTATCGGCCGCCTTTTGGGTCACCTTATGGACCGCTTCTTCAAGAGTAAAAAGCTTTTTTTCTATAACTAGAGTTTCTATCAGTTTGGCAAAGGTGCCATGACCACGTGGGTGGAAACTTGTTGCGCTACCATCGGAGCTGAGACTGATGAGTGGATCGCTAATTAGGCGTGTTTGAAGTGCCTCATTCATTACGAAATAAGCCCCGGATACAGATTCTATGTCTATATCATCTATAAGGACCTGTTCGAATGGTTTATTTAATTGCTTTGAAACCTGCGCAAGCGTCATCCCAGTATAAGGGGCGGTTCCAAATAACACTGCCTCTGGACCATTTCGAGAATTGACTTTATTAATGATGAAAGCTTCTAATTCTGGGCGTCGCTTAATTTTTGCTACTTCAAGCTGAGTCTTGCTTTTCGCCCAATCAGGAAACACGATTGCAATGCCTGTATAGCTGGCGTTATAGGGATAGACATCTGCTGTGATTGCAATGCCTTTTTTTCTAGCTTGGTAAATGTGAGATAAAATTTCTTCCGCGCGCTTTGCTCCTTTACCGTAGACAGATTTCAGATGGGCAATATGAACTTTTGTAAATTGTCCCTGAGCAATTAACTCATTAATAGACTCAATCAGAGCATCATCATCTTCATTACGCATATGACTCATGATCAGCTTGCCATGTTCCCCAACAATTTTGGCTAAAGTTAGGAGTTCTTCGGCACTGGCATAGAGTGCTGGGGAATATTCAAGGCCAGTACTCATTCCGAAAACGACGCTCATATTTTCTCTGAGTATCTCACTCATAGTAGCCATTTGAAGGTCACTGATCTTTGTATGTTGTCCAACGCCTGCCAGAGTTCTTAATGTGCCATGGCCAATAAACTGAGCGATATTAACGCCTGTCCCATGGGCATTCACTTCCTCACGCCACTTTAATAGCTCCCTTGTTTTCGGGCTAGAACCATCCTGTCCAAGACTAATGGTAGTTACGCCCATTGCCAGAAAGTTTTTAAATGAATTGGAGGACTTGGGGGCACCGTGAGAATGTAAGTCTATAAACCCAGGAGTCAGAGTCATACCGTTGGCTTGAATTGTATGACTGGCTGTTCGAAATGGTTTGTCTGTACGATCGATATATGCGATAGCATCATCATCAATATAGATATTCGCATGATAGGCTGGTTTGCCTGTACCATCAATGACATTAGCATTGAGTATTGCATACTCGAGCATATTCTCTTGCCCGTAAATGTGTGGCAAAACTATAATAAAGAAAGCCGTTAAAAACATTTTAGAGTACTTCATAATTAATCTCTTTTTGTTCCTAGTAAATATAGTCTAGCGCTTAAATCGTTATCAGTTGTATAGGTACCCTGAAAAACAGTATTCTGCAGGACCTGTCATGGTCGCTACCATAGGCTCTTTGTATTCAATCTCAAGATTACCACCTGGCATCTCAACATTGACTCTATCATTCAAGTAGCCCTTCTTTATACCTGCTGCTACAGCGGCACAAGCACCACTGCCACAGGCCTGGGTTAATATTCCAGGTCTTTCGTAGACTTGCAACAGGATCTTGTCGGGTCCCAATACCTGACAAAATCCAATATTGGCCGATTCAGTTAAGGCCGGGTGCTGTTGCAGTTGTTGACCAATTGCAATTTTATCCAACGGTTGGTGATTTTTAACAAACAATACAATATGTGGATTGCCAACATTAACTGCAACAGAATCAAATTCAGGATGAAAACTATCTACGGAAGTGGACAGCGGTATATCTTGCCAGTTAAATGAGACAACTCCCATAGAAACTTGATATCCATGTTCTGTTTTATAGCAACTGATTGTGCGTCCAGCTATCAATAGAGTCACTGTACTTGTCTGTGCTTCATCCATTAATAGTCGTGCAACACAACGAGTGGCATTACCACAGGCTTCTGCGGCTGAGCCATCAGGGTTATAGAGCCTGATATATGCATCGTAGTGCGCATCATTTGAAGGCTCAATAATTACCAACTGCTCAGCACCCACACCAATACTGACATCGCAAATAGTTTTAATTAAATCACTATTGGGTTGAAAAGGCTCATCGCGCGCATCAATAATCACGAAGTGATTCTGTAACCCCTGCATTTTATAAAAATGACGCCCTTGTTTATGTTTTTTCACGATTATATTTCTTAACTTTCTTTTATGCATTTTGAGCATAACTCTGAGTAGTAGTTATGTCATGTTTGCCTAACCGATGTCTAGGCAATTTTACCTAGTTTACAAAAAGTACCTTCATTTTGATATGCACTGCGTTATGTTATCAGTTGATATTATCAACCTCAGTCGGTATTTTAATAAGCAGAACTTGAGATTCTTGATAGGTTAACTCCTACCACTATAAGTTAAACCATAATAAATTAAATGGAGTTTATATGAAGAATTCAAAGTTATTAAAGAGCTATAGTCTTTTCGCTACATTATTAATCACCTTATTCCTGCCTATTACTTTGGCAGAAGAAATGAGTGTTGAAGACAAAATAAAATGTGCTATGTCAGCGGCACCCATGAGAATATCAACCGATCCAAAAGACAATAGTATTTTTGTTATCTATAAAGGAACGCCAATGGAAATTGTAATAATACCAACTGGTGATGTGATAGTTGAGTAACTAGCGTAATTCGAATAATAGAATAGGGAAGAGCCTATTCTATTATCGAAAGTAGCGTCGGCCAGAGCGATTGATTCCATTAATCAGTAGAATGGCACCGGTTAATATAAGAAACAGGGCGCAACTAGTCATAAAAATCACCAATGGATTATTAAAATCGCTACGGTCCTCATAATCCATAATATGTAGCATCCAAAAGAAATCGAAGGTCCGCCAAATATCACTTCGAACTGTAGTCACAGCTGCTTCGATGTTGGATACATATAAACTACTGTTAATCCAATCATCAAAATTCACTTGCCAAATTGGGAGTGCTCGCCCTTTGATTTCAGGTGTCATTTCATAACTCGTTATTTCGTTGATCGATAGAATATTGGCAATACCAGTGTAGGAGGAAAGAGCGATATTCTTTGCCTCATCTTCAGACAAGAGTGATAACTTTTGACCACTAATGGCATCTATCAGTAACGTGTCTTTTGTTGTCTTTATAAGATAAGTAGGTTTGCCCAATCTTGAAAACAATTTCAGTGAAGTGATTGGTTGTTTAATTATTTCTGTATTAATAATTTTTAGTTGAGCGTTTTCATCTGACCATTGAATAGTTTCAGCAGAAAATTCTTTTCTTAAGTGGTCACCATGAACAATTTCAATGGGCACTGCTGTCATATAAAGACCACTTAAAACCCAAAATAATAATTGAATGCCAACAATCACAGAAAAGTATTTGTGCAGTCTGAATAGAAGAGGTATTAATTTCATGACTTAGAGTTTTCATTCTTATATAAAGATGTTAGGCCATCTTCTGAGCAGCTATTACAGGCAATAGTTCTCCACCGGTTATTAGAGGACTTTGATGTACGGGTTACTAACGTATGCTCATTATTATAATCAATGGAGTGTATGATTTCTTCCGTTCCATCAGGCCAAATACTGTGTACCATAAATGCGTTTATACCATCCAAATACTGATATCGAAATACAATTTCATCATCTTGATAAGGCTCTGTAATAATAAGCCAATCAAGTTGCTCAGCATCTAAGTCTAAATACTTATCAGGATCCTCATATTTAGCAATATTAGTACCATCTTCATTGTCGTAATATTCTGCTGCTGAGAGTGTAATCATGGTTTCGTCAGAACCAATTGGTTTGTAGTTTATAGTTATCATATGGTCCATTGTTATTTAACCACGAGCTTTGCTACCTGTTGCTGCAATACGTTTTTTGATTTTATCGCAAACTTCTTGCGGTTGTTTTTGTTGGTTACATTTTTCTAAGGATTTACGAAGAAGTCCCCTCAAAACATTATAAATAGCTTCAGATTCATCTACTTTGGGTGTGACATGGCGCTTGCACATTTTACTCATCATCGAGTGATACTGATTACGCACTTTTTTGACGTCATTTTCATTAGCATTCGGCGAAAGCGCCTTTCTAAAGTCTATTGGAATATTGAGTTCATTATTTTCTTTTGAAAAATAATACACACCTGGACGAATTCTCTCCACTTTAAAGATTTGTTTATCATCATGTAGGCATTGAAATGTTCCTTGTTCGAGCGTTAAACCCTGAAAAGATTCTGAAAATGAATCGAACTCTTGAGGTTTGTCTTGCTTTACTTTTTTAACCGATAAATTGATATTGCAACCATCTTCAACATACCTATAGTTATCTCTTGGAAACTTTTCAACCCATCGCTTAACTTGTTTCTTATTAAATTCAAACTTCTCAGGTTGGTTATAGCTTGCAGCTCGGTGAATCCTAATCTTGCTGCCTGGCGAATGAGTGGTGTAAAGGACATAACATTCCCCAGGATGTATTGCAGTACTCGATTTATACTTTGTCCCCAGATTCTCTTGGATTAACCATTTAGCTTTGTCCTTTCCAATTTTTTTCCAATCAGATTTGTGCATGTTAAATTTGGTATGGCCAGCATAATTTCCTTGTTCATCTTGGCTATAAGCTAGGATAAGATAAACAGGGTCATCCTTTGAATGAGCTTGAATAGTAAAAGCGACAATTAATATGAGTATTAAATATTTCATGACACAACCTAATTTATATCTGCTGAAATGTTTGCAATATAAAGTATCTAAATGAATTTATACTAATGAGTGTTACACAATAAAAATTTGAAAGCAAAATCGTAGACTAACCTTAAATATTAATATTGCGCTATTATTTTATAATTTTTTGTTAGCAACTATCAGCGCATCTGAGTTCAAAAATTTTTGACATTACTTTGAAGTTGATCACAAGATAATATATATGAAAGAGAATAGTTGGTATGAAAAACATATCAATAGCGTTAATTTTCTTGCCCAACATTGTTATCATTTCAACTATAACTGCAAGTTTGAGACGATTAGCTTTGGTAGCTATACACTAGTATTTAACACTTTTGAGGCATAATAATGGTTTTAGTTTATCGCAGATTATTACTCATCATTTCTATAGGCACTATTATTGCTGGCTGCACCTCATACAGTGGCTTTGCAACTACTGCCACACATTCGCTCGAGAAAGGAACGAACAACATTAAGTCACTTCTTAGCGATGATAATGGTAGAGCAAGTAATAACAAAGGTAGTGAGTATCGCCAACACCTCATCTCTGGAGACTTTGATAACGATGGATACTTGGATAATGCCTACGCCGCTGTTATCAGTGCTGATGTTTGGACACTAATTATTGCCCTTGATGTATTAAATGATAATGTTGGTGAAGTTATTATTTTAGAACAGCATACACCCGATGTGACCGTAGACGAGATACGGTTAGATACCTTACCACCAGGAACATATACAACATTCTGTGGACACATGCCGTCAGAATGCACTGATGACAAACCTGCTACTATAGAAGTTGCTCATGATGCCATTCTATTAACGGTCATAGAGGCATCGGCATCAATTGTCTACTTTGATATACCAAGTAAACTTTTTAAACGTGTTTGGCTTTCTGATTAAAAATTGACAGCCTGATAGGAGTAATTCATGAAATTAATATTATTAGGGATTTTAATTTTAATATCACGTTCCTTCTCTGCTGACTATTTAGAAGACGTAGCGATTATGGATGTCACCACTAATAATCAAAATATATTACTTAAATTAAAAACCCATAAAGCACCAAATAATTCCTATTTTTTTGTAGATATTACACAGTCTGACAAAGATTTGTTTAACAAATTTGTTCATATTATTAATAAGCAGAAGTATGGCTCAAGATACCAATTCAATTTAAATATTCCGAGTTTTTCCACTAATCCAAGCGGCGCTTATTTTCGTAGTGATGATATTATATTTTCAGGCTCGCATTACAATGTTAACTATAAAACACAAAACACTATAAAGAAGAGTAATTCATAGTCGTAAGCAAAGAGTTAATAAATACATAGGAGCGGTCAATGAAGCAGATACAAAAACTTTACATAACAGTACCTTTACTATTATTGCTTTTTTCTACTGCCTGTAGCACAGGGCCTTATAGCGGTGATCTTCACTTTGGTGAGGCTCATGGCTATGGCACCTATAACTACCCCGATGGAAGTAAATATGAAGGGCAGTTTCGGTATGGTAAACCCTATGGCTTTGGTAAATTAACTTCTGCTGATGGAAAAGTTGAGGATGTTGCTTACTATTCAGGTAAGCGAATATATACTAAAAGCGAAGTTAAAAGTATGCTCAGGCAGAAAAAGTTTATTGATGATAGTGTGGCAAGAAATCAGGCAATTCGTGATGCCTCTGATCGTGCTGATTTACTTGCTATAGAGAAAGATAGAAAAAGACGTGGGCAGCTTCAAGATTTTAATGCCTTTAGAGATGGACCTAATCTAACGGGTGGTATTGGAAATACTCAGGTATTTACTAATAATCATCCTGCTCATTCGCCAAGATATTCTCAAACAAAACCAGCAAAGGACTTTTGTACAGACAGAGATCTCGACGCTGAACAGCAAGATTATTATTATGTTTTAGCTGACGCTAAGAAATGTGCCGGAGTGAATTCAAGCCACTGTGAAGCTGTTCGAAGCCTTGCGTATAAATTTGGTAGAACAGGTGCCAAGTATTATAAAAAATGCGGTGATAATATCGCACGAAAACTATACATCCAACGAGGTAGAAATATCTGTTTAGCTAGTGCATTAGATAGAGATGGAAGAGGGGGTTGTAGAGCTGATTTTGGACTGGGCACGGGTGTTTTTTAGTTTAATATCTAGCACTTTATGCTTCTCAATCAAACAGCACAATAATATGTTGTTAGATGGTAGTTATGAATTATTTTTGGTGACCCGAAAACTCTTCACTTTTCACGCTGTCATATGAACCATCAAAGTCAGTATCTCTAAATATCTTTTGAATGTAATGAAATTTCTTTGCGCCTTCATCTGTACGGACTATTATAATGTCCATGTTTTTATCAATATTTGTATCTATGGTTTTAGCGTAATAAATATCATTGTGTTTGTATAGCCATTCAACTACCTCAAAGTAGCCGTCATTATCGTAGTCGAAACTAACATAAACTGTTATGCCATCGATTTGTAACGACTTAGTATCTATCTTTCCATCTTCGTTATGATCTACAGTTAGAATAGATGTTTGATCTGAATTTTGGTTTAAGCTTCCTACATAATTAAAATATTCGATAACGTCTTTTGTTAGAACATCTTGATTCATTTCTTGTTGTAGAATAAATTTGCCATTTTCTGATAGCAGCCCCAAATCTTTTGCTAATATTTTTACAGAATTATGCATACATTGGTCTGCTACTTCAGAGCCATCATCATTATGTCTTCCAGCGCCAATATCATTCAGAAAGTTACGCATATGTTTGGATGCCTTCTCTTGGTCCGCTCGATTAAGATTATAAAAAAGTGCTAGGTGATATTGATGATAGCTTTTTGGAGACACCAGACATTCGGTGCTCTTCATATAATCAGATCGTGATAATACCTCGAATACTGGCATGCCATTTTTGGTATCGATATAATAATCATCTAGATTTGATAATTCGACCTTCTTAGCACCTTCTTTCGAAGCTTCTGTTTTACGGTTGATTGTTCCGTCAGAATTTAAAATGTGAAGCTCAATTCCCATTCGGATTAGATTGGCAGGCTTACAGGTTGTTGACTGTGCAATAGCATGAAACAGTTCGCGACTGTGTCTCTGAGTGTATTTTAGATCCTGATTAAACCTAAACGCATCTTCACTGCCATCATGTAGCTCAGAGAAGACTAAAAAATTAAGCGCACTTTTAATGGCGTGTTCATATCCATTAATCTGCTCACAGCCTGCCATTGCTGTAAAATCACTTGGGTGCATAATTTGATAGGGAACAATATGTTCTTCATTGTTTTGATATGCATAAGAATGTGCCGCCATCGAGATCAAAAAAGATCCAATTGAGAATTTTAATATACTGCAAAATCTAATTTTATTGCTCAATAAATGACGCATAATTAATGCTCCTGATTAAGTAGTAAATTACTCTGTAATTTCTATAAGACGATTAATATTCTCATTAAATGGGTCAAATAGCACTAATCAAAATCAATTATTCCGTCTGTAGCGGCCGTATCAAGTAAGGTTATAAACACCCTAATAGCAACATTCTTGTCCCTGATGTATCTACTAGCACTAGTTTGGCTATAATTTGATTGAGGGTATTTATGAAATCGATAAGCTCAGAAGTAGTCATGCTTGCGCACTCTTAAATCAACCAAACTAACATTCCATTCACTCCAAATATTATTCGAGTGTGGTTTAAACCAACGCTTTGAAAATGATTTTTCAGTTTCCCACTCAATATTGAATCGCGTTTCTTTACGCTCATTAACTTTTAGATGGTCAGCTGCTTTCTTTAGGTTTATAAGGACAGTTTCAATCGCTTGCCAATAGGTGTTAACTAACTGAAGGAAGACGAAAGGGTCATTAAAATCTAAACTCGATTTTAATTCTGCACAAGGAATCGCATAATAGTACTGGTTTTCTTCTAAAGTTGTTTTTAATTCTTCGCTCGTAATGCAGCTTTTAATAAAATTAACGAAATAAATATTTTCTAAAGCGTTTTGAAAATCTGAACTGGATTCATTGTCATTATGTAACATATCGTCGACCAGTTGCCCCCTTTGATTTTGCAACAGTCCTGAGAAAATAACAGGATCATCAAGATCAAATTGGCCCTCAAGTGTTTTCTGACGGTCGACTCTAACCTTTTCTCGATAATTATGGGTTAGCATGTCGGTGTAGCCATAGTAGCTTCGAAAATCTCCCACTTTGTAAAAAGTCTGCTGATCATTAGTAGAATAGCGATGACACCAATCGGTAATTTCTTGAGGGCTATCAAATAATGTTGGGTCAAAAACTAATTGTCGAATCTCATTGGCAACTTCAACGCGCAATAGAATAGCCACATGAAAACTCCAGATTACTCGCTCAGTTTTTGCTTTATTGATATAGGAAGATACTGTGCAATCGGAGTAGGGTAGCATCCATATTTTATCGGGTTTAAGGCCTAGCTCATGTGCTATTTCGGCCATTACATCAGCGCGCGCTTCGCAGCCCGTGTTATATAGCTCCCATCTAAGCTCTGGATGATCTTTAAACTGCCTCATCAAGGCGATAGCCTGTTGCTTATTAAGAACCTTTCCATCATTCATATTATCAATCCGAATTGATTCCATAGTTTTCTTCCAAAAGGAGAGTTCCACGTGGAGTGTAATTCTTGATCCTGCATATATTCTTTATAGCGCTCCGCTAGTGACGATGCATTAGAGAGGTTTTGTAAGTCATTACTTATGTTGGTTACATGCTCAGATATATTCACAGCATCTTCCCAGTAGTTTTTTAGTAATTGCCATTGTAATAATGGATTATTGAGATCAAATTTATCCGAAATTTCCTCGTAGGGTAAATTTAAATAGCCTACAGAGATTATTTGCTTTTTAAAATCATCTACAATCCAGCTCTTTCTCCAGATCGTATCAAACCACTGATTGTGATTTAGCACATGGATTAATCTGCTGGCAGCATTCGGGTTCTGGTTTTGTAAGTTATCAACAAATTGAGCTCGCAAATATTTAACATGATTGGTGAGTGTTGGTAAAACATGAAGGTCATTATGCTGTTTTAATACTTCGTCCCTTTCAATCATATAATCCT
>Ga0316204_10005842_pt1 | contig 19732 bp, 15 predicted proteins | sample 6monrhotite_MG_2_FD_205661 | JGI IMG/M metagenome (GOLD analysis project Ga0316204, IMG submission 205661) | Microbial mat bacterial communities from mineral coupon in-situ incubated in ocean water Damariscotta River, Maine, United States -... | ecosystem: Environmental > Aquatic > Marine >...
TGTTTGGTTGGGATGGTGTCTCGGGCTCGACATATCAACCGCTCCGATTCCCAGGGCAGTACTGGGATGAAGAGACGCTGTCGTGGGCGACGTACCAGCGCCGGCGTCCTGCTCTGCGGGACAATCGCTACCGGACCTACGATGCGTTCACGGGTGGCTACATGCAGGTGGATCCCAAGGTGGATTCGACTTGGGAGGCGTATGCCTACGCGAGCCAGAATCCGGTGATGAATACTGATCCCACGGGGGAGGTGCCACTCGAAATCTGGGAGAAAATACGCGCTTGTGGCCTGTATCTCAAAGAGCTTGACTACTGGACGTGGTGTTACGGGGGTTGCGACTACGCCTTGTCTGTGGAGTGTAGCGGTACTTGGTACACGTGCTCGGACGTCGCCAGCAATGCCGCGGACAACGAAAATTGGGCTGCTCTATTCTGTTTGGGCATTGACCTAGGCGAGGATGGGATCTGGCATGCATGGAAAAGCGAGATGCAGGGAGAAGCCAATTCCCTCGACGTTGTCGTCGATGACTCTGGCTCCAGGTTCTCTCCGTGGCAAACTATTCGTCTCTCCAACGATCATGGTGTTGTAGAGGCCCCAGTAGAACGAAGGTCCAGCCCTCTTCGAAGGGCAGTCCCCATCCAACAAGGCACACGCTAAAGCCCAATTGGCCTCCTGGGAGCAGGCCACGCCGACGGCCCCCACCGAAACCTGATCGGAGACTACATGTTCCAGTGTAATATCGAGATTCACATGAGCAGAACCAAACCCATAATGAAGGTCGTCGCTTTCATCGCTTTCATCCTTGGGTGCATCTCACCCGCCATTGCGGAGGATGTGGATGCGCGGATCGACATTTGGAGATCACCCAATCCGTCGAGCATCCTTGTTGTAGGAGGACCCAACGACAGTCTCGTTGAGCTACTTGAAGTCGCATTCCACACGGTTGACACCCGTCTTACAGCAACGAAGACCACGGCCTTCGAGAACTACCACCTGGTCATCTATGATGACCCTGGCGATGTGGCCATAATCAGAAGTGACATACGTGCGGCAGATTCGGCCAACCCACTCGTCCTACGTCGAGACCCAAGCGCCCTTGAAACCAGCATTGAAGCGGAGGCGCTTCTGGCAAAGTGGTACGGGGGCATCAAAGAGGTTGAAGGACTGAAAAAGGGCACAGCTCAACACGGAAGATACTCAAGTCTGGTCGAGCTAGTTCGTCCGTCGCGGCTACTTGTTGTTGGAGCTCAGGGCGAAGGGCTAACGAACGCTCTGAGTGACAGGGGATACAAGGTGCACTATGTGAAAACAGTGGAGGAGGTCCGGAAATACAGCTACAGCTTGGTGCTAGTTGATACGCCCCTCCAGCAAGAGCAAGTTAAGAAGGTGCTTGGAAACCGCATTTATTGTGGGGTTCTTGTCAGGGCCACCAATTGGGTACTTGCTGAATACGGAGCATTGATGCTTCTTGCTAGGCACGAAGGCAATAGTGGAAGGGCGAGACGATTGGCAGCTCACCGAGATGGCATTGGAGACTCGAAAGTCGATTGGATCCAGTATAGACAAACGGTTGTAAAGGAGAGCCCGAAGGAGGAACCTCAATTGAAGAACGAGGCCCATAAGGCCGATGCCAGCGATACAAGAATCTCTCAGAATCTCTGGTTTGGTGCGGTCCATGCCCTGATGTATGCAGCGGTGGGTTTTCTTCTTGTGATCGGCTTCGTGTACCGTTTTTCCCTTAGCAAGGAGCTCGCTAAGAGACTCGACGCATGGTCTGTCCCATACATTTTGGCAGTAGGAACATTTTTGCCCGCAGTAGTGATGGAGCCTTGGCTCGCGGTCCTCGGCGGCGCTGGTGCCGCTCTCGGCGTACACGTACGACGAACCCGCAGCTAGACTGCGAATAGTTCCTGGGTAAAAATCCTAGGAACTATTTGTCAAAAAGCCTAGGCGACATTAACCTGCTTTTCTAGAATGGCCTGAGTGCATTCGATGTGCATTCGCAGCTTTTCTCCAGTTGTGAGGGGCCTTATTGGCCTTTCAAATCAGGATTTCTCTTCGGAAATCGGTAAGGTCTCGGGCTACCCCCGCATGGGAACCGGAACGTCCTGAGATGCTCGGTCCATGCGAAGACCTATTTGTTGAGTTCCAGATTGACATCGTATGCGAGTACCGATTTGACGTCGTAAGAATTTGACCGAATTTCCACGCTGACATCGTATAAACTAGCTTCAATGGTCGTAAGCCTTGCGTATCTTGCGACCGATTCGGCCGATCGAAATGCGACCGAAAGCGCAAAGAGACCCGATCGCACAGGTTGGCGATCGAGTCTCACGGGACATTCGCAGCTTGCGACCAGGAGGACGCGCTAGCTGATCATGTCCTCCCTTCTGCGCCAATGGGGCTGCAGGAGGACACGATTGACCTGCTTCAGATCGACGGTGCGTGTTCGGTCTCGAACGGCCTCGAGCATGGCACCGATGCAGAGGTTCTTAGTGCTTCGCAGTGCGCCTTCAGACGAGCGTGCGATGAGCGCGGTGGCCTCTGGTGTGAAGGTCGAGTGCGCGAGGGCGACTCGGTCGAGCTGGCCTTTGATGAAAGCCTCGATGTCGTCTGGCGCGAGTTTTGGCATGGTTGCGGAGTAGGTAACGCGGCTCTTGATGTCTTCGTTGACGCTGAGTGCGAGCTTTCCTAGAAGTTCTGGTTGTGCGATGAGGATGAGATTGTGGTTCTTCGGGAAGTCTTCGAGGAGCAGTCGGAGCTTTCGTAAGGCGTCGAGTGCCATGAGATGGGCGTCGTCGATGATGATGGCGAGCATCTTTCCGCGGTGATTGATTTTGTCTGCCTCTTCAATGAGTCGCTTCTCGCAGCGCACATCACGGCCATTGGTGTCGATTTGGAAGGCATCGCAGAGTATCCGTAATGTGCTTGTATAGGTGTGTAGGGTGCGATTTACGACAGGTGCGATGAGCCTCTTGGTGTCGTGTTCGCAAAGATGCTCTTTGAGTATGCTCTTCCCGGTTCCAGGATCTCCAACGACAATGCAGAGTCCTCCTTGTTGGCAGTGCACGCGCAGGGTGTCGAAAATCTCTTGCTGCGCAGCAAGTAGAGAAACACCTTCGCGTGAAAAGGGCGCTTTGTCGATTCCAAAGTGCGCCCGAATCATGATTGCGTCTCCGTAGTTTTGGCCTTGGGTATTCTATCGTTGGCTTGAAAGTCGACTGGTGCCGCTTGCCCCATACGCTCTCCCTTGTAGTAGACGATAGCCCTATCGAAACTCTCTCGTGAGAAGCGCACTTGTACCTTCCTGCTCCGCAAGTCCCTCGGTGCTTCAAAGCGGATTGCCTTGAGTGAGAAGGTGTTGTCGGCGAGCACCTTGCGGTCTTCTTCGACGTAGAAGAGTTCGTCGTTGACCTCGTGGGGCGGCAAAAAGCGTATGCGCGATAGGTCGAGGCCAAATCTGTCGATGGGGCGCATCTTGAGCACGCTATGCATGCTGGCGTTGTAGTCCTCCTCAACCCAAGTCGTGAATGCTCGATTGAGCGCGCCCACGTTGGAGAGGTCGAGCTTGCGAATCAGGAAACTCTCTCGCACCGTGCGGAAGAACCTTTCCACCTTGCCCTTGGCCGCGCCATCGCGCACCGGCGCGTGGCACAGGAGGCAGCCGAGTCGCCCGCAGATTTGGGTGATTTCCTTTGAGGTGTAGATGCTGCCGTTGTCGACGTACAAGCTCTCGGGGACGCCACGCTTGTACAGAGCGCTTCTCAGCGCCTTTATTAGACTCCCGGTGTTCTCGGCCATGAAGAACTCTCCGTGGCAGCAGACGCGCGACGCATCGTCGATAAAGGCGATGAGCCTAGCTTGCTTGTGCCCGTCTGGTGTCTTCACGTAGGGGCCTACCATGGTGTCGGCCTGCCACATCTGGTTGGCGTGAGCCTTGGCGAATGCCAGCCGACGCTTCACGATAGTTTGTCCAGCCGGTTTGAAGAGCTCGTAGCGGTTTACGATGCGACGGAAGGTGTTGGGCGCGACCTGCTCGCGGCGGAGATAGCCCTTTTCGATGCAGAGCTTGTAGACGCTCGCAATGGTCTTTGGTGCATTGTCCCTGAATGCTGGCAAAACCCGCGCAATGGCTTCTGAGACTTCTTCTGGAGTGACCTTGCGCGTTGTACCGCGGTCAGAACGCGGGATTGGCTTTGCCCAGGTGATGCCATCTTTCTTGTATCTTGAGTACCAGGTCTGAATGGTCCTCCATGTGAACTGGTGGGGAACACCATCTTCGTTGGCAAACACCATGGTGCTCACGTGCTTGATTTTGGCGATGGTGGTTTGGCCGGGCGCGAACTCAATGGCGCCGAGAACGCGCATTTTGAGATAGGGACTGACTCGTTTCATGGTTGGCTCCTTGTTGCGTGCATGGAGCCAGAAGCTTTAGCGAAGGCCGGGGTGGGCCTTCTAGTGACGTTTGATGTTGCTGACAATGTGCAAGATGAGGCGTTCTCGGGCTTGCGACGAGAGTTCGGCCTCCGCGCATCGGCTTCATCGGAAGAGTCCGACCTGGAACTCATCTTGGAACGCTGCGAATTGTTCCGAGTCATCGCCCTCTGTCAGCCCTCGCAGGTGCGCGACCATCTGAGCTAGTGGCTCGCTGCACTGGCATTGTGGCGGTGGCCCGCGCTGGGCGAGAGCGCTTCGGATGTGCGGCTGCGCATTCCTGAGCCGCTTCCACAACCGGAATCCTGTGCGTACGGTGAATCGAGCGCCGGTCACCTCGAGCCACGCTCGCACCAGGGAGAAGCCGGCGATTACACACAGGACAACCTGCATGAGCGTCGTCGCCGTCACGACGAAGTGAGCCAGAAAACAACGCAAAAGGATGGAGAATGTTCGGCCACAGCCTGACTTGCGACCTCGGTTGGAGCAAAAGAAGCGACGACCACGGACGACTCCATGTGCACCAGATTCGGAATAGCCCCGGAGAAATCCATGTGCATTGATGGCTCCGGACTGACGACAGTGCGGACAAAGTCCGAGTTTCGCCAAGTACCGCTGCTCATCCAGATCCCGCTGACTCCGAACAAATCGCAGCTGCGATATCCCACCCATTCTACTCGTAAATACTGACCTTCAAGGCGATGGGCAAGAATTGGGAGCAGAGCTGTTGATGCCGGATATCCGTTGCCGAATTGACGCTGTCTTCTGACAACAATCCTACGGCGTCACTTCGGCTATCTCGGGCTCGAAATTACGATGGAAGGTCGGCCTTTAACAGGTTGGCTCCAGATTTCTGGCCGTGTCCCGATGAAGTATGGACTAGGAGGGTGGGACCCCTAGATTTACCTCGAGTGCAACTCAAGTAGACTTGCCTCCACAAAGGCTCGCTTCAATAACACTCCTCGGCTGAGTTGCTCGCGACTTGCTGTTCGCGCACTGCCCTAGTAAGCTAAGGGCATTGTTGACGCTGTGAGTACGTGATAGGCCTAGGAATTACTACTAGGAATTACTACTAGGAATTACTACTAGGAATTACTACTAGGAATTATTGGGTCGCATAATGTCCGTTACGTAGCCAGCGAGCGATTCGCCGCTGTCCGCAACTGCATAATCCCGAAACGCTACGGAACGCAGCACGACGAGCGTGTCCTCGGACTCAGATGGCGGAAATGCGGATGCTGCTGCAACGTGCGCTGAGTGACGGAGCTTCTTGTCGCGGTACTGCGGATGCTGGCTGATGTGCCGGCAGCGGCAAGCGACCCTCCATTGCGCAAGAAGTCTTCCGTCAGAAACCGTGTAGCTGACCACGCCATGCGTCCCGCGCTCATCACGTCCGCGTAGCCTTCAAGGTCCTTGTAGTCGTAGTAGTCCAAGAAGAAGACGGCAAACTCTGGGTCGATTCCAAATGGCATGGAGAGGGAATCGGGAAGGACCGGGAAGATGGCAATGCGCCCTTCTGGGAGGCCAGCGAACTGCCAGATTCCAAGGCTCTCCCCGGTATCCCAAATGTAGAGACCCGCGACCAGGTCGCCCTCGTTCGTTGGGATCCACCGCAATTGCGGCGTCACGGCTGCCGTGTGGTTGATGACGGCACCCGCTGGAACGTGGAGCCACTCTGTCACGTCAGTTGGTAGAGCCCCTCGGTGCTCTTGCCATCCAAAGTCTGGCCCATATGCAGTGAGTTCGGTCCAGAGCTCTTCGGGCTGGCCGGGAGGTCTTCGGAACAAGAGGTCACCCAAGTCTACTTCGTGCTCCGGCACCCGCACTTCGGTCTCTGCGTACTGCAGGACGGGGGCAGCGTAGAGGAAGTTCGTTAGGCCTGGATACGCGAACTCTACTTCGTACTCTTCAAAGTCGCTTTGCCACTCAAGCGCAACGGGCCCTTCAGGCCCAAGAGCGCTGTCCATTTCGGCGTGAGCGTAATTGACGAGCTCTCCGTTGCTGGTTGCAAAACCGAAGACAGAGTAGGTTTCGCCAGAGAGACACTCCGATTGGATGCGCAGGTCGACGGAGACCGGTGCATCTTGCTCGGCGGCCCTGTCGTGGCACGAGAAGACTTGGTAGCTGCTTCCATCAATGATGGGTGGCACGTCGACAGTGATGTCTTGCCCCGCCGCTGGACTACCGCTCTCTACGAGCCATTTTAGGTCGTGTTCGGTGTCAACGTTGAGGAAGGTTGTGAGGTCTCCGCTGAACCGACTGAAGGACACCATGCCTCCATCACGGGCGAGGAGTGCGGCCTTACCGTCTGCGTTGGTGGTGGTCGATTCAATGAGGCTTCCGTCGGGCTCGGAGGAAAAGACGATGATGTCTGGGTACTCGGATCCCAAGATGATGGTTACCGATTCCGTTGGAGGTCCGGCATCTGGTTCGCCCATCTCGCTGGAACTCGAGGAACCACAAGCCCCCCAAAGTGCGGGCAGCAAAGAGAGGCTCATAACGGTATGCCGACGCATGGCCCCATTGTACTGCGAATACTGGGCGAGGCGAGTGTGGTGCCGGCCCAAAACACACAAGTCACACGCTCAATCCTGAAACCCAGTAAATCTCTGATTTCTGATCCAAACGGTAACATCGTAAGTGGCTCCCGAGTTGACGCCGAAGGGATTTGCAAGCATGGCCTCGCGGCTAGCGTGCCGGATGTCCGTCGCAGATCTCCGATCTTCGCACGACAACCACTCGCATGCGGGCTGCGTACTTTGGCTCTACTGCCAGTCTGGGCGCATCCTGATGCGTCTAAGAATTCCCTAGGTAAAGTTCTGGCGTACGCAGGGGCGAAGTTTTCGCGTTTCACCGCTTGACGGAGCAGGGTTGGCTGCGCGATTAGTATGGTGACGTAAGTCGAGGGCAAGGTGCGGTTGCCTTGCCGGGATGGAGGAAACATGCGTTTGCGTGGTCAGTTGCTATTGGTATTTGTCACTGTGTCGTTGGGAGGAGCGCTTGTTGGGCTGCTCTCCCTTTTCTCATCGCCCGCCGCAGCGCAAGCTGACGAGCCTCGAAGCGAACCGACACCCGAGCCACCAGACCTCAGAGACTATGTTGGGCGCCGCGAAGCTCCAGACTTCTTCAGCCTGTACCCCGCCGGGGAAGGCGAGGCCGCCCAGAGCTACGACGATCTGGGCCAAGAGGACTCTCCTGGGGAGGAATCCGGGCTTGCGCTTGAGAATCCACCGTCAGAGGCGGAGCTTGAAGGCGGCACGAGCAAACAAGCCGCTCTCGACAACGCGGGCCTTTGGGCTGAGACCGGAAACGGTCACGAGGTTCACAGCAAGTGGGGGAGGGCGTCAGCGGAACATCGTCGCCGCGGAAAAGCCAAGAGAGCCCAGCAGCTCTCAGGCACCCAAGGACTTGATGCGTTGGGAGTCAACTAATGCGTCTCCTTCTTCCACTACTACTTATTCCGCTGTCTGCTGCCGCCTGTCAGAGCGACACCGTGGACAGGATGCAGCTCGAAGGAGAGCCGGTTTCGTTCGCGGAACTCAAGGGCTACACCTCGACCACTGAGCGCAATGCGACAGTCTTTACGTCCACGCGTTCGAACAAAGATGCTTCATCTATCGTCATCCGCACGGTTCGAATGGATGAGCGCAGCGACCGCACGCCCGAAGAGATTGTGCGTGCAACCCAGGCGTCGCTCGAAGCGATGCCCAAGGCATCGGTCTCTGCACCCACAAGTGTTGATGACGCGTATCTCGAGGCTATGCAGTTTGATGTGAGCTTTGAGCCACGCACCAAGCCTGGGAAGACCTACGAGCGGCGACACGTCGTGCTCTTCGGCGACGACTACGCCTTTCACGTTCTTCACACCGCCCCCAAGGGTCGCATGGACGACCTCGCAAAAGACTTTCGCCGAGTTGTTGAGACTCTACGAGAGGAGAGCTAGCCATGAGCCTCACCAAGATTTTATCTCTCACCGCAGCGCTAGGAGTATTCCTCGTTGCAACCCCACAAGCCTTTGCCACTCCTGAAGTCTGTGGCGACGGACTTGATAACGACTCCGATGGGTACGCCGACAACGGCTGCTACCCGCAGGGTGTAACGGGCATCTGCGAGTCTCCTCTGTCATGCCGAGAGACGGGCGCTGTTGCTCCGCTAACGGGCCAACTTGTCTACCGCGAGCCCGCCGATCTGGCGCCGCGCGTGCCCTACGGCCCCTCCATCACGCTCCAGCGCAGCTTCATGAGCCAGTACGATCCGGGCTACAACGATCCGGCTGACACCGACTACAAGGCGCCACTTGGATATGGCTGGCATCACAACTTCATGTCGTGGGTGAGCGACCAGAACGTTGCTTCTGATGAAGCGATGCTGCACTCCGTAACGGGTCAAGAAATCTTGTTCACCCGTATCTCCACGACCTCGCCCTACGATACGTACGAGGCGCAGGCTGGGGCGCACTTCGATTACCTTCGTCGGCACCAGAGCACAGACCAGTGGGAGCTGCGCACGCTAACGGGACAGGTGTACTCGTACGACGACTCATCGCCTGGAGCGCTTACTACCATTGCGGACTCCGTTGGCAACGAAGTCACAATCGACTATCACGGTGGTTCGAACTGCTACGTGAACCAAGTGAAACGGGTAACCGACGCCTCAGGGCACAAGTTCCTCGAATTCTCGTATGACACCGGCAAAGGCAAAGAGTGCATGTTGCAAAACGTGGACCTTTACTCCAAAGACGGCGCAACAGAGACGTTGCGAGCCGGCGTCGAGTACCTGCATGGCGACCAGTACACCCTAACTCGAGTCGTCCGCGCTATCGTAAGCGGAGGCTCAACGGAGGTCGCTCGCTACTACGGGTATGACGCCAACCACAAACTCACGACCATCGACGACGGCGCGTCTGACGACATCGCACAGTTCTACTATCTTGATGCTACCGCCGGAAAGATCGCTCGCATTGAAACCGGTAGCGGAGTTGTTGGATATCAGTATCAGGAGACCGAGACGAGCTGTGTTGGCTCTGGCACTACCACAAAGGGCACCTGTGTCTACTTCAATCGAACCGACGCTGCGACCACATGCAGCAATGACACGCCTTGCGGCAGTTACAGCTGCGGCGGGCAGACAACGGTTGGCTCCGGCAGCACGGGCGCGTGCTTCCGAGCATCACGCTGGCTCGACATCTCTTCGACAAACGAAGACGTCATTGATGCGGTGTCTGCCAGTTGCGCGACCTGCGGCTCGACGGATGCGTACGAGTGGGACACCGGGACGTCCGGCGAGAAGCTTGAGCTGGATGGTACCGAGAACGCCGAGGGCACTCGGACGAGCTACGAGCGCAACAGCAATGGGCTCGTGACAATCATGGTTACGAACGACGACGACTTTGTAGCCACAACCGTTCCCGGGGGAGCGCGAGCTGTGTACTACTTCTACGGGAATGCGACCTATCCCGGGCTTGTAACCGAAGTGCGTCGACTCTCGGAGCTTCAGTCGTCGGGCTGCGACGCATCCACGACGACCAACTGCAAACGCACAATCTACACGTACACCGCCGATGGCCGAATTGACACTCGACAGGAGAAAGGCTTCACGCTTGATGCTGTAGGAGCAACGGTTGCGTACGATTTCACGACGGACTGGGACTACGACACGGAGGGCAGGGTGACGAAATTCAAGGGCCCGAGAACCGATACGTCCTATGACGTTATCGACTACACCTATCACACGACAGGTGTATTGCTTGATGGCTACCTGCACGAGACGAAGCGGCAAAAAGCCACCTCGACGTTTATCACGTCGTCGCGAGAAGACTACGATTTTTGGGGTCATGCGATTGCTCTTGAGAATCCGAACGGCGACTACACGTGCCTCACCTATCATGACGAGCGAAATGTTCTTACGGAGCGTCGTGTCGCGATGAATGGCCAGACATCCTGCGTCACGGTCAAGTCGAAAGACCTTGTCACTGCGTACGCGTATGACCTTGGCAAGAAGCCCACACAAGTCACCAAGCCTTTCGGGAACTGCATGTTCACCGAGTACGATAGCTGGGCTCGCGTTTCGACCATGAAGTCTCGCGACGACTGCAACAGCGCCTCGACGACGGGCGACAACATCGAATACACCTACGCCTCCACCATTGATGCCGACGGGAAGCCCGTTACCGTTTCCTACAAAGACAGCGGCACCGCTACTTACGAGATGGAGATGACCTATACCGACGCAGGTCGCCTGGCGACGCGCGGTGCGAAAGGGATTTCAAACACCAGAAAGACCCTTGCCTACGAAGACGACGGGCAACTCAAATCCATCTCCGATGAGAGCTTTGGCAAGACGGACTTCGAGCACGATGTGTTTGGACAAATCGACCTCATCAAGAAGCTGCTTGTTGGCTCGACAACTCGCGATTGGGACCTCACTCCGGGAACGGAGCAAAACCTTCCCACAAAGGTGCAAGACCCGAATTCGCAGGCCATCGACTGGGTGTGGGACGACCGTGGCTTGAAGGCCAAGCAGGTCACCCCAGAGTCCGGAACCACGCTCTATCTTCACGATGCTGCCGGCAACCTCACTTCTCGAATCGAAAACTACGGTGGTGCGGATGAGATGACGAATGCATTTTCCTACGATTCGCTCAATCGCCTTGTTGAAGCCGACTACGGCGATGCCGATTGCTTCACTCTGGGTGACGCTGAAATTGCGTACACCTACGATACGGCGGCTAGCTGTCCGACCGGAACTTGCGTAAACAGCCAAGGGCGGCTCGCTAAGGTCGAAACGCAGATGGCGTGCGATGACACGGAGGGCGACGACTCGTTCGACCAGCAAACCTTCTACGGTTACGATTACGCAGGAAGGCTCGTGAACGAAACCATCGAAGACGATGGTGGGCGCAGCGCTCCTCAGTATTATTCGTATTACAAAAATGGCAACCCACACTACGCTCGTGCTCCCAGTGGAGCCTACATGGGTTGGACGTACAACCTTGCGAATGGCACCGAGAACTCCGATGCCGACAAGCCGAGTCGACTCTGGCGCAACAGCGGCGGCTACACGGACATCACGACGGATGGCCGTTGGAACCCCTTTGGTCCGATGGAGAGCTACCAGCAGTACAACCAGATTAGCGGGAGCGCTACCTATGTGGAAGCGGACTTCACCTGGGACAAGGCCTACCGCATCGGCAGCCTGCAGTACAAGAACACCGCAGGGACGAACCTCCTCGATATGGACCACACCTACGATGCGGACGGAAATCTCGCAGGCCGCGATGTAACAGGGTCCGCATCACTGCCGGATTCGTATTACACCTACGACGGGCTCGACCGCGTTACATACGATTGCGGCGCCGCTTCTTGTACTGACACGTACGAGAAATCGACTCTGGCCTTCAATGTCTCCGGTGACAGAACATCAATTCGTCACGACAACGGCAATAGCTACGTGGGCGACATGACGTACCTGAGTAACTACACGAGTGGCACGGGAAAACTCTCAACCGTCACCTACAATGACGGAAGCGCGCGAACCATCAACTACGCCTTCGACGCTCGTGGCAATCGGCTCTATGACGATGACACGCAGTGGACGCGAGATAGGCGTGACTACACCTACGATGCTCGCAACAACCTAATCACCGTCGCAGGGAAGTTCACGTTCGACCAGGACAACGACATCGTCCACGACTACACATTGACCAATGCGTACGACCATAAGAATCGACGCGTGTTTAAGAGTTTTTATGATGAGACCGACGATACGGAAGCGCAGTGGTTCTTTTACTACGATTTCGCAGACCGTCTCTTCGAAATCAAGCACACGCCCGACACGGCCAGCTCTTCAACGTATAGCCTCTACCAGTTCTACTACATTGGCGACCGTCCGGTTGCGTACTGGCAGGTTGACTATCCAAGTGCGACCACAACCAAGCGCTACATTCACTCGGATGATCAGAATCGCCCGAACCAGGTCTACAGTTGGTCGAATGCGACCTCGATCGTTTGGCAGATTCGTACCGACCTCTATGGTTGGGATGGTGACCTCTTCACCAACACCGTGTTTCAGCCGCTGCGGTTTCCTGGGCAGTACGCGGACGATGAGACGATGGCGGTGAAGCTGCACTGGGGGATTTGGCTTGATGAAGCGAGGCCTCCGTTGAGCTACAATTGGTTCCGCACATATGACCCCTTTACTGGCGGATACCTACAAGTGGACCCGAAGGTGGATGACACGTGGGATGCATATCGGTATGCGGGACAGAATCCGGTGATGATGGTGGATCCGACAGGACTGTCAAAGTGGTCGGAGGCGGTAGAGAAACTAAACACAGTGCTCAATAGATTTGGGTCATGGATGAACGATTTTCGTGAGGCAAAATGTAGCGGCGGGAATAGTCACTTTTGGTCGGAATCACAACAAACCAGTGTTCCTCTTTGTGCTTGCGTACCTCTGGGGGCCAGCGACGAATTTGGCGGCACCGTAGCAGCATGCAGGGAGGGCAAGGACAGAGCTTGGGAGGCTTGCTCCAATAATTGCAAAGCTGCTTACGGGGACACGGATGTTTGGCTTCCGGAGGCATTAAGTGAATGTTACGAGGGATGCGCAGATATATATGGGCCCGGCGAGGACACTCGCATGAAAAGCGACGTCAACGATGCGCCTAGCCAAGGAGTTGTTGCTCCTGGAGTGCCGACGTCGCCTTTGCCTCGAGAACAACGCCGAAGTATACGTCAGGGAGCACAGGGGACTCCGTTTGTGCGCTAGGGCGCAGCATCCATCCAACGGCCCACGTGCAGGTCTTTCGACTTCAAGGAGGCAAACGGGAATGGAATTCCGTCGAACAGTTCAATTATGAGCGCAGATGTTAAGCACACTAGTCAATGCCGATTGTTGCTTCTCCGTACGGATGCCAGAATGGTACTTATGCGAAGCCTGCTGGCCATAGCACTTTTTGTCTGCTGCCGAGCCGGGCCGAGGAACACAAGTGCAACGCAGCCACAACACTCTGTGCCCACAAGTACTAGCGACGCTTCGGTGAGCGCCGGCCCTCGTTTCCATTCATCAAGTATTACCGCTGCCACAGATGAAGACGCCAGATGCAGAGACAAGACGCCAGTGATCTTGCAAGCGTGGTCTAAGACACGATTTGAGTTGGCAGAGCGTTACTATCGAGAGGAGTTTTTGCCGTACCAAGTTGAGATTTCAAGCAGCACACCAAGTTCGAGGGTGAAAGGCTTGCTAGGAATGTTGCATCGGAAGACACGAGGCGCGAGATCAAGATTTTTGGGATTGCGGAAAGACCTGGAGCGAGGCATGCCTGACACAGGCTATTGGCTCGTCGCCACGAGCACGATGCTCGGCGAACTTCGCCATCAAGAAGTACAAAAAATACTTCAGATGACGCAACGGTTCGACCTCATTCAAAGCTGGGGGCCCGCCACAACAGCGATGTTGAAGGAGACCAAGACCTTCTACGAGGGGTTTGCGGAAGATATGAAGTGGGAGGCTCGCCAGCATTGGAAGACTGCAGTCAAGGAGTCCGAGCTACACTGCATCGAGTCTGAATGGACACAACGTGCTAAGAGCAACTTAGCTCAGCATTAGATGTTGAGCGGCGATGTTCCATCCTTTCCATAAAGTAGATCGTTTAGTTCAGCTCACGGCATTCAGACGCCGTCCTGCACTTTAAGTCGAACGACCTAAAGCATAGGCGACATTAACCTGCTTTTCTAAAATGGCCTGAGTAAGAGTTGGTCTGCATTCGCGGCTTTCCTCTCGTTGTGAGGGTTCTCATTGGCTTTCAAATCAGGATTTCGCTTTGAAAATCGGCGAGAGCTCGCATGCAGGCGCAGGGGTGCCCCAGCTCGCCTCCTTGGCCTTAGTGTCTAAAAACTCGCGGACACTCTCTACGCCGCCTCGCGGTAGTAGAAATTGAGCAATCCACCAAGCCTTGAGCGAGACCGAATCTCGCCATTCGCGTCATTGTCGTTGGCGGCGATGGGGTTGATGAGCGCGCTACCGATTCCTTGATGGAATCTCTCGTGATGATAGTGAGCCATGTATTCGGAGATGACGTACCGGAGATGGCGTTGGCCGAAGAAGACAAAGTGCCGCAGGTGTCAGCGCTCATGCGAAATTGATCCAGTAGCGCTCATTTGAAACTGAGCCACTGAACAAGCAGTCAGCTGCCCGTCACTCGAATGAGCGATGTGGTGGCGCTCATTTCGCACAGGTGCGCCCAGTCATGGGACAGCACTGTTGTGCTTTGCCTGGAGGAGATTATGAAGATCAAGGAACTGAAACGGGATGGCCATTCGATGCGCTCCATCAGTCGCCAAACGGGGCATTCCCGTAACACGGTGAAGAAGGTGGTGGAGGGAGAGCTATTGACGCACCACTTTGTCACCTTAACAATTAGCTCGATTCCATCCTTTCTGGTAACCCCTGCAGTTACGCAAGAGACGCACAAAATATGGTGTGCATTTTGACTGACATCTTGAACTCCATCCACCTTCTTTTGTAGATACATGGAAGCTCCTGCAACCACTGCATCCCAACCCGCTGCAGTTGCTGCACAAGGTGCCTTATACTCGTGGTGGCCGCAATTGTCTTTCCTTAGGGAACAGAACTCACCATCGTAGTCACCTGAGCCATGAGTTCCCGCCGTGTTTCTTTTAGCCATCGAAGGCCTTTCCACAACAATAGCAAACAGGTTTCTTAGGCAGCCCCATCGCTGGTCCCTGCAAGAGCGGAGATGGCGGAAAGCCTAGAGAACGATCGCGGCGGGTAACTACCGCTGGACCCGAGCAGCCAAAACCATTGCATCTAACGATAGGAATCTACATGAAACACGCAATCTCAATCCTGGCAATTTTCACTCTCGCAATGGGGCTGTTCTCTCAATCTGCCAGTGCGGACTCCGCGGCGGAAATCATCAAGGAGCAAACAGAGCAACTCAATAGGCGACTTGGCGACTTAGAAAACCGATGCAAGACAAAGATCAAAGCATCGATTGATGTGAAGTCCTTCTCCAAGGTCGTTGGTCTCAAAGCCAACGAGGAAAAAGTTGGAAACCTGTACTCGCACTGCAGTAAGCCGATACGCGAACTCACGGATTGGTGTGCCAACGGATACGACAAGCCCGTAAAGGAGCAAATTTCCTCCTATGTCTGTCGGTACGATGATGGCAAGCGTGCCATGTCACTCAAGCAGGGCGTTCTCACGATGACCACCAACTGGGAGCGAGAGAAGCATGACTGGTCCAAGAATGCGGTGGGAAATGTGCTCAGCGAGGGTGACTTCAGCGTGAGCCAAGCTGCTCTGATCCGGAACGACACCGGACGAATCAAGAGCGGTACGGGTGACATGAAGCGTAGCTGCAATCACAGCGTGAAGTGGAAAGTCGACTGGAAGAGCTTCAAGGGCGAACTGAATAAGCGAGTAGGCTCGAACAATTTGACGCAGATCTGGCAACAGTGCGCAGCGCCACTGAGGGCTCTGGAGCTCATGTGTGATAACGCGCAAGCGGAGCTTATGGCAGAACAAGTGAAGTCCTTTGTTTGTCGCTTTGATGCCAAGGCCGACGCCGCCGCCAACGCCAACGCCGGTGTTTCTCTGAAGAACAAAGTGCTCTCAGTCAGCTCAAACTTCGCCCCGAAGGGCGGACTGCAAGAGTGGGCCAACAATCTTGTGGGCGATGCGCTGCGAGATGGAGACTTTAGCGTCAGGCAGGCCGCCTTTATGAAATCCGAAGAAGCGGACCTGCAACGTCTCTACAGCAGCCATGCTGACAACAAGTGCGGTACTAAGATCGGTTGGTCAATCGACTGGAAGAGCTTCATCGGTGAAGTGGACAAACGATTGTCCAAGCAGGAAAAGACATCTATCTACGCCAGCTGCGGCGTACCACTGAATCGCCTTGGGGACGTTTGTGGTAGCGACCGCAAGAATAAGGTGAAGGCGAAGGTCAAGAGCTACACCTGCTCCTACGGCGGCAAGAAGAAGCAAAAGTTTGCACTCAAGAAAGGCAAACTTGCATTCCATGTCGACTTTTCAGCGGAGGACTCCTACGGCAGTTTCGATGCCTTCCTGGTCAAGAACAAGGTGGTCAAAAAGCGCCCGGAGCCCAAGAAGCTCTCTCCCAAAGATCTGGCTAGCATCCGTAGAGTGCTCGGCGGTCAAAGGAATACCCAGCAGTGCTACAAGACCTGTGCGAGGAAACGCGGAGCAAGGGCCAAACAACAATGCAGAAACAGCTGCCAGTAGCCCTCACTCGGCCGTCCCCGTGAGCGACTGGCAGTGCCGGTCCCAGACCGGCACTCATGAATCGTCTCCTGGCAGCGTCTGCAGGCGCTGCTCGTTGGGGTACCAAGCCTTAGTGTCCAAACATTGACAATCACATAGATAGCGCAACATACAGAAACCCAATCCCCGCCTGATGATCACGGTGAACAACGACCAAGGTATATTGCTCGGTCACGAGGACTACGCTCCACTGGTCCTCGTGACCGAGCAAGCGATTTCGTGTGAGTAGGGTGCTGTCCGCAAATACGATCGTGGTGGTCACGCCGCCTGCCTCCGATAGAACCGGAGCAAACCGCCAAGGCGCTCCGTGCATTCGATCGGACCAGTGGCGCTTGCGTTAGATGGCACGACAAAAGCGCCGCCGAGGCCCTGATGTGGACGCTGCCGATCGTAGTGAGCAACATACTCTCGAACCGCCAAGCGCAAGTGCCTTTCGCAAGATGAGTCTGTTGAGGCACTCGGATTTTATGCTGAGGACGGCCAGAGCTTCGGCGTTTGGAGCCGTCGTATTTCTGCGCAACAAGCTGGAGGCCATAAAAAACCAGGGGGCGCACATTTTTTGTGACGGCTCGGTGGACTCGTCGTCCTCGATGAATAGCCCCCACTGAGCTCCACAACAACACGACACAAGGGAAGACCGTATGAAACGAACAATATTGTTGAGGAAATTTGGGCTTGAGCTGTTGCCCGCCACAAGTCTTGCCGTGGCCGCTTCGTTCAATGGAAAGTCAGAGGACGTGTCTTCAAGCGCGAACGGCGCGGGAATGCCCTTGGAAGAGCTAGTGTCATCTCTAGGAGATCCGGTGGGTACCCAGAGCCCAGAAGCGAATCGGCAATGCTATCGTCTGGCTATAAAGATTCTTGGAGCGTGTGGATTAAGTCTGGCCCTCATCGCAGCAACAGGGGCATGCGGCAAGGATAAAGACGCGCCGTCCAAATTGACGCAGCCGACCGCTGCTCGCCACCAAAAGTTGGCCGACGGACTGGTGGCACCCAGTGTGTTTAACCGAATTCCAGCCGACACGGTCTTCGTCTTCGCAAACTACGAGAGGTGGGAGCAGTCTTTGGTCGACGCCATGAGTGGGGACCTCATAGACATAGTAACGACGGGCATTGCCAACCTGACCGAAGATCATCCCAAGATAGCGAGCTTCATCGCGGAGAATCCTGACTTCTTGACGCTGGCCGGACTTCATAAAATTGGCGTTAGCGTCAGGCCGCTTTTTGCTCTCTATACCCACGACCTCTCCCTGGTCTTTCGAATGGAATTGGCAGATGGCAAAGCCATGCGTGGTTTTCTGAACAAGACCATGTCGAGCTACGCCGACCCTAGCCTCGAACCCAAGACTCTGGGCAGTATGCAATACTGGGAGTCGCCGCCCGATGATAAGGTTATGGTTCTGGCTGTGGACGACAAGGAGCTTGTGCTGGCGCTGATGCCGCCGGCCACAAAGAGTGAGCTTCTGCCCTATATCTTGGGTGATAAGCGTCCGACAACGAGCATCGTCGACAGCGGCGAGTTGAAAAAAGTCGTGGCGAAACACGGTGGAAGCAAGGGCGTAGGGTACCTGAGCCTCACGGCTCTCGTTGACCTGCTAACAAGCGGCTCCAAAGTGCTTGCAGGCACAGAGTTTGACCTCAGTGCACATAGCCTAATCTGTCAGTCTGAAATCAAGGAGCTCGCCGGCCTCGCGCCCAAGGCGATCTTCGGTATGGAAAGCATGGATACTGACAAAGTCTCAGTCTACCTCGGTATGGACCTACGCTCAGATTTAGCCAAAGACGTTGTTGCCGCTGTCGCGCCTGTGCCTGGCTACAACTACGTAGTGGACTCAGATGCCATGATGGCTTTTGGCATGGGATTCAATACCAATAAGAGCCTGTCCCTCTTCGAGGAGGCTGCCAAAAAAGTCAAAGGCTCCCCTTATCAGTGTGGGGTTCTCAGTGGACTCAATGAGGCCTTCAGCGACGCAGACGAGGGTCTCGACGCGATGCCCCCAGTCTTCAGTGACATTGTTGGCTATGTCGCTCTCTTCGACACTTTCGTTAAGGAGTCGCCCAAGTCGTCCACCGGCATATTGGCCATCGAAAGTTCAGACGTGAGCGCGTTGCTGGCCTTTGTGAGCAACCTGCTCCCAAAGGAATCGAAGCTGACGCTGAAGATGGGAGAAAGGCCAGTCAAGCTTGATCTAGGGCCGTTAACCAGTGGTATTGACGCCTACGCTGGTCGAGGCAAGACCATGGTTGGGGTGGCAGTTGGTGATAGCAAAAGCAAGCTCAATGCTCTCCTGTCGAGCAAAACGCCCAGCATGGGGCCCTTCTTCTTGATGAAGCTAAACTTTGCGAGTCCTAGCAGTCCTTTCGCTGACAAGGAGGATACCTCCGAGAAAGGACTGCGTAGACAGAGAGTCCTTGAGAAGCTCGACACCTGGTCCATGGAGTTTGAGGCGACTGAAGATGGCGTGACATCAAAGACGTCGATTTCCTTCCGGTAGGTGCAGACTTCTCTGATCCGTAAGTACATGGCGAAAGACTCTCAATGAATCTCTTCTTAATCACATTGCTCGTTTTGCTCCTGGCATCCTGTAGACCACAGGGTGGGGCGACCAAGTCCCTACGCAACGTCCCTCAAACTCAGAGCAGCCTTGCCAATGACGCCACACCAGAGAGAGTTGGGCATTTGCACTTAGGCCCTGTATCCATCATGATGCAATCTCCTGATGCGCCAGCCGTGGTCGTGTCCGCAGACGGTGGAATTCCCCGTCAAAAGTGGACGCTTTTCAAGCGGCGAGATTCGCCGGCAATTGGTTTAAGTTGAGGGCTTCGAAATCGGCCGGGCTTACGTAGCCGATGGACGAATTGAGGGTGGATCGTTTTTAGGTCCACCCTTAACTGGAGAGTTCTGCCCCGATTTCATCATGCGGCCGCTGCTAGCGTCAACGCATATTGCCTAGGTGATTTCCCACCAAGGGAAGAATGCCCTCGCT
>Ga0316204_10005843_pt1 | contig 19732 bp, 17 predicted proteins | sample 6monrhotite_MG_2_FD_205661 | JGI IMG/M metagenome (GOLD analysis project Ga0316204, IMG submission 205661) | Microbial mat bacterial communities from mineral coupon in-situ incubated in ocean water Damariscotta River, Maine, United States -... | ecosystem: Environmental > Aquatic > Marine >...
ACGTAATCCTAATTCTTTAACGATGGCACGATATCTCATGATATCTTTCTTCATTAAATAGTCTAATAAAGAACGACGCTTTCCTACCAGCTTTACCAAAGAACGCTCCGTATTGTAGTCCTTGTGATTTGCTTTAAGGTGTCCTGTTAAATAATCTATGCGATAAGTGAATAACGCAATTTGTCCTTCTGCAGAACCTGTGTCCGTCGCACTTTTACCGTGCTTTGCGAAAATTTTCGCTTTTTCTTCTGGTGCTAAATACATTCCAATATTACTTAAATGATTTTTATGTATATGATTACCCTCGTGGTAATCAGGGTGCAAAGATACCCTTTTTATGGCTTTTGCAAAGTTTTTATGAACAAATTTCCTTTGCAACAAACGTGACGTGTAGTAGTTATGCGGGCGTTTCTCACTTCAGCTTTCCTGCCTATCGCTGCATTGAGAACAGGCTATCCGCTAAAGTGGTGTCCAAATGGCCACCAGCTATCGCTGCTATCCTTAACGCGAAACACATGATTGCCACAAAATTAAACCTTTTTTAGAATGTATAGTCATAGATGCATAAACTCTTAAATACTTACACAATGAAAACTAATTTTGTAAAAATGGGAATCCTTAGTTGTCTTAGCATGACGTTATTAATGACATCTTGCAGCAAGGACGAAGATTCCACAGTGACTGAAGAGCAGACGGCAGCACTTACCGCCGAACAATCCAAACTAAGTGCGGAAGCCGATGCCTCGGTCGATGCCGTTTTTAATCTCCTAGAAATGGCCTATGCAGAACAAGAAGAGAGTGATGGTAGAAACGCCAGTCTCTTTACGGATTGTGTTACCATTACCATTAGTTCTGAAAACAATGTAACTTTTGTTTCACTCGATTTTGGTGTTGGATGCGTCTTGAACAATGGAGCTTTCGTGGCAGGAATCATTAACCTGTCTTATGGTGAAGTGGTAGCAGGAACTCGAAACATCACCTATGTGTTCGAGGACTTCAGTTACAATTTAAAAGAAATTGCTGGAGGAGGAAGCATTTTCCGTGAGCGAAATAATAGCAACGGAAACCCTCAGTCCACCGTGAACAAAGTAGTAGAGGTGACATTTCCAAATGGAGTGGTTGCCGACCTTACCGGCACCCGAGTGGCCGAGTGGGTGGAAGGAGTTGGCAGTGGAAGCTGGAGCGATAATGTATTTTTAATAACAGGTGATCGTCAGATAGTTTTTAGTTCAGGTTTTACCCACAACGCATTGGTGCTAGAAGCGCTGCGAAGGGAAGCAAGTTGTCCTCATTTTGTGAGTGGGGTATTGCAATTAACGAGAAACAATGGCAGCGGAACACTTGATTTTGGTGATGGCACTTGTGATAATTTGGCTTTATTAACTGTAGGAGATCAAGAGTATATTATCACACTGTAGTAAAATTTTGGTTAGTTTAGTTTGGTGAAAGACACCCGCGGTAGCGGGTGTCTTTTTTTATGGAAGTAATAGAGCAGTTCCAAGCTAGTTATTTAGCCTACCATTAAAACTACTTTATATGCAACAAAAGTCTTTCAGTTAATCAAGAAATAAAACATAAAAAAAGCTCCAATCAAGGAGCTTTTGTTTATGCTGTTTTCTCTCGAAGTGGTCTGTTTAAAACCAAGTCCAAGTATAAATTTACATTTCGTTTTAAGTCTTTACGATGGCTAATGAAATCCAGGAAACCATGCTCCTGAACGAACTCAGCCGTTTGAAAACCATCGGGTAATTCTTTCCCCGTCGTATCTCTCACCACACGAGGTCCTGCAAAACCAATTAACGCGCCGGGCTCACTAATATTAATATCTCCAAGCATCGCAAATGATGCGGTGGTACCTCCAGTGGTTGGGTCCGTACACAAGGATATATAAGGAATCTTTGCTTCTGCCAATTGTGCTAGTTTGGCACTGGTTTTAGCAAGTTGCATTAAGGACAGTGCTGCCTCCATCATACGGGCGCCACCACTTTTTGATATCATCAAAAAAGGTATTTTTTTCTTGAGTGCATAATCAGCTGCTCTTGCAATTTTTTCTCCAACAACACTACCCATGGAGCCTCCAATGAAGCTAAAATCCATACAAGCTATCACTAGATCTTCTCCCATGGATTTTCCAACTCCGGTCCGCACAGCGTCTTTTAAACCTGTCTTTTCCTGTGCTGCCTTGAGCCGGTCCACATATTTCTTGCTGTCTTCGAACTTCAAAGGATCTTTGGAAGTTAGGTTTTTGTCTAATTCTGTGAATTTATTACCATCAAATAATATCTCGAAGTATTCGGCACTTCCAATTCGCACGTGATATCCGTCTTCAGGACTCACATAGAAATTACGCTCTAATTCTTCAGCATCAATAATTTTACCCGTAGGAGATTTGTACCACAAGCCTTTAGGGACATCTTTTTTGTCTTCGGTAGCGGTCTGAATTCCTTTTTTTGTTCTTTTAAACCAAGCCATAATGAGGAGTTTGTCTTGTTTATAACGTATTTACATTATTCAAATCTTCAAAGGCTTTGATCAACCTTGTTTTGAAGGTCAATTCGCCCAAGCGCAACCATTTGCGTGGATCATAATGTTTTTTATTCGGACTGTCACTTCCGTCTGGACTTCCAATTTGAGTTCTAAGGTACTCAATATTTGTGTTCATATAGTCACGAATACCTTCGCAAAAAGCGAATTGTAAGTCCGTGTCAATATTCATTTTCACCACCCCATACCCAATGGCCTCTCTAATTTCCTCCACGGTAGATCCACTTCCGCCGTGAAAAACAAAGTCAATGGGATTATGACCTGTGCCATACTTACTCTGAATGTGTTCTTGTGAATTTTTTAAAATCTTTGGCGTCAACTTCACATTGCCTGGCTTGTATACCCCGTGTACATTTCCAAAAGCGGCTGCTATGGTAAATTGATCACTAACTTTCTTTAACTCTTCATAGGCATAGGCTACCTCTTCAGGCTGGGTGTATAATTTCGAGCTGTCAACATCTGTATTGTCAACACCGTCTTCTTCACCACCAGTAATACCAAGCTCAATCTCTAGGGTCATATCCATCTTGGACATGCGCTCTAAATACCCTTTGCAAATTTCGATATTCTCTTCAATAGGCTCTTCACTTAAATCAATCATGTGCGAGCTATATAATGAGCTTCCCGTATTCTTATAATGCGTTTCTCCAGCGTCTAAAAGGCCGTCAATCCAAGGAAGTAATTTTTTGGCGCAATGGTCTGTATGCAAGATTACCGAGGCACCATACGCTTTTGCCATTTCATGTATGTGCTTCGCGCCAGCAACACCTCCCGCGATGGCAGCTTTTTGTCCATCATTTGAAAGACCCTTTCCAGCATTAAATTGGGCTCCCCCATTTGAGAATTGAATAATCACCGGGGCATTTAATTCAGCTGCCGTTTCTAAGACGGCATTTATAGTACTGGAGCCAATAACATTTACCGCTGGCATGGCAAATCCTTTTTCTTTGGCTAGTTGATGAATTTTCTGAACGTCTGTTCCTGTAGCTACTCCGGGTGCAATTAATCGACTCATAGTTTTTATATTAATTTTCTCAACCCTTCGTTACAGGGTGTGGAAATTGATTTTTTTATATTGAATAATAAAATAGCTTCCTGAATGTACCCTTAGGATATGAAGAAGCGTAACGACAAAAATAACATTTTTAATTTTTTAAAAGGGGTAGTTGATACCAATATTAAGAACGGAATTTTTAAAATTGTACTCCTTAAACCAGCGAGCCCCTTCTGTGAGACCCGGATTGTAGGTTTTGAATCCAATATCAAAACGCAAGACAAAGAAGCCAAAATCGTATCGAACACCAAAACCAGAGGCGACAGCAATTTCTGACAAATCTCCGAAACCATTAAAACGCAAGGGTTCTCGTTCTTCTTCATCCAGAACATTCCATATGTTTCCTGCGTCTACAAAAAAAGCACCTTTAAAGCTTCCTAAAATAGTATAGCGATATTCAAGATTAAAGGCTAATTTCAAATTAGCTTCATTAAAATCCAACACACCACCACTGCTCCCTGGACCTAAGTCATAGGCACGCCATCCTCGATTGTCGTTCGCGCCTCCGGCAAAATAACTTCTAGTAAACGGAATGCTATTACTATTGCCGAAAGGAATTGCGATTCCACCAAAGGCTCTTGCGGCAACCACAGACTTATTGCCTAATTCCCAATGCTGAATAAAATCGGTTTCAAACTTCACATATTGAGAAAAAACAACGCCAAAGGTCTTTGCTTGGCCACTTTCATTAGTAGCTAAATTTGCCACTGAGGTCAAAGCAGAAAGTAAGTTTCCGGCAGTTTCTACTTTCCAACGTAAACGGGTAAACGAATTGTCCGAAAAATTTGATCTACTATCCTTGGTCCATGTAAAATTGGAAGCAAAGATTAAGTTATCTTCTGTTAAGCGATCCTGCCGTTGGCCAATCCCACCAACTTCATCTTTTAAGTCTTGAGTAATAAATAGCGTCTCATCCGAATCCGCAACCAATTGGATGAAATCGTCCGTTTCTCCATTTGCTATATTCAATTCTTGATTGTTATCTTGGAACTCATAGCCCGTTTCAATGGCAATTTCATTGAGCCTGTTGTAGGCCGTTGGGTACACCTTGAAGTAATTATTAGTATTCAAGTTTCGGACGTATTGTAAATTCACCAATTCAAACACGTTCGTTCTCCTAACTCGGGGCTTCCATCGATAACTGAAGATTCCATTAAAGCTCTGTCGATCTAGCCCAATATTGTTTTGTGCATTTAGCCCGCCACTAATGGTGGTAAATGGTGACATATACTTCGGAATAAATCGATCCGTATTCCCTGGAAACAGTATGGATGGGAAGGTGAGTTTGGCATCTACCCCAACATCCGAAGTATTAAAAAAATTATTGCTAGCATCTGAACTCTCCCGCGAAGAACCCACACTTCCGCTTACTGAAAATTCAAAATTCTCTGCACCTTTAAACACATTTCGAATGAGGTAAGAAGTACTGAAACCAATTCCAAACTGTTGGATGGTAGAGGTATAGGAATCAAAATCGAAGTCCAAGGTATACTTCTTTTTTGGTGTCAAAAGAATGGTGGAGATGAGTCCTGTTCCCGTGGTGTCCCTGGGATCTTCCTGATAACTAATATTTGGGTAACGGAAATTTCGAAGTTCTCCCAACTGGCGGTACGTAAGTGCTCTGTCAATATCTTTAAAAATAGTGCCAGGAGTAATAGAAATCGCATCCGCGATCGCTTTAGGACGGTATTTTAAATCGTCATAACTATAGATGTGATACCCTTGGTAGTCCACCGAATCTTTAATGCTCTTGTTTCTATTGTTATAGGAATAGTCTGTGAAAATTCGCACCTCATTAATGGTATGAACCTCGAAGGGTACTGTTACGGTAGTGTCTCCTTGGGTAATTCGACGGTCAGCTATGATGTAATCCACATGTACTTTATGGCCTGTGTCGTTGGTATCTGCATCAAAACCAATGTAGTCCAAATCGAAATAATACAAACCGGAATTTCGCATTTGCACCGTGAGCCGGTCTCGTTCATTTTCGAAATCGGATGCCATGTATTGATTACCAGCCACAATAAAGCTACGATTCTTCGTATTCTGATACAACGAATCCACAATAGGTGAACTAATTTTTTCTGAAATAGAATCTATAAAATAAGGTTGATGTCTTTTGATTTCATACACAATGGAACCTCGTTTTTCCTTAAGCGAATCTTTTTTGACTGCATAGTTGCCTTCCACATTGAACCAACCGCGGGTATAATAATGCTGAAGCAATCGCTTTAGCGACTTTTTGCTTTTATTTTCATCGATGATTACAGGAACACTCCCGGTTCTCTTCAGCCAGGTATTAAAATTGGTTTTAGTTCGACCCAAACCATACACCTGTTTTTTGGAAAGCAACGCACTCATGCGTCGTTCTCTATTGGGCTTTCGTTCAAGCCATGCTCTATATGTGGAATCTGGTTTTGGTTCGGCAATGTTATAAATATGCAAACCCAAAGGCACCCCAATGACTGGGATACGCGGATTCGGTGTTTGGGTGAGTAGGGTGTAGGGTTCGTCATCTGCCAACTTTTCACCATCTACCATGATAACGTTCTCGGTTAGCAATAACTCGTCCTGTTTTAAGCGTTTTACCGCATCACATGAAACGAATAGCACCGTTAATCCTAAAATAAATGATATTTTTGTGAGGGTTTGAGCCAAGGATATAGTGTTTCTCAAATTCAAAAATAGGATAATTTTGATAAGCAAAAGCCAAATAAAACTAATAACGAGTTTACATCAAAAAAAGTACCGGGTTAAAACCGGATTATTTATTGCTGAAGGCCCGAAGATAATTGAAGACCTGCTTGTCTCAGACTTGTCGCTAGATGCGTTATATGCTACTAAGGAAGCCATGGATACTGCTTTGACTTGGCAATCAAAACTAGGGCAGGCCCACATCCCTGTTGAAGTAACCCCTAGTGAACTTAAAAAAATAAGCGCTTTAACCACTGCCAACAACATGTTAGGGGTGTTCCAACAACCTAAACACCCAATGCTGGCTAAGGAGGGATTGGTTGTTGCCTTAGATCAAGTGCGCGATCCTGGCAATTTAGGCACCATTATTAGGCTGTGCGATTGGTTTGGCGTGACTCAGTTAGTGTGTTCTCATGATACGGTAGATTGTTTTAACCCTAAGGTGGTACAAGCGACCATGGGTTCAATTGCGAGAGTGCCTATCGTCTATACGGATCTAATTGGCTTTATGAAAAGTTCAGATTTAACGACCTATGCCGCTTTGATGGATGGAGATAATGTGTATCGCAGTAAGTTAATTCAGAATGCGATTTTAGTGATGGGGAATGAAGCGAATGGAATTTCTTCGGAAGTGAAGGCCTGCATTCAGCATCAAATTACCATACCAAATTTTGGAACCGGACCCTCTGCAGAAAGTCTCAATGTGGCCACTGCTACAGGAATTTTGTTAAGCGAATTCAGAAGGGCTACTGAAAGGTAAAGTTGACAAAGATTCCCCGGGTTTCTAAATCAGCAATATTGGAGGTCCAAGGACTGTTTGGATTATCATCTGCAATCAGTTCATTGCTGGTAGCAAATACGCCGCGAATGGAAGGGGTAAATTTGAAATAGAATAAGTAAAAATCTACTCCGAAGCCGAGCTCAAAGTAATTTGTACCTTTCGTCATTCGAAACTGACCTTCTTCATTATCCTCTGGGTTATCTTGATTGCTACTTAAATTAATGGAACGCGAAATTCCTGCAACAATAAACGGTTTGAAGTTGTTTAATCTTTTCGTGGAGAATTTTAGCAACAACGGAACATGAATGTAGGTCGATTTTACATTCCTAAGCGCATCTCGTTCTTCGTCAAAATTGGGAAACGTCAAATTTCGTTGAGTGAAATAAAGCCCGGGTTCCAAGCGCAGGTTCATATAACGGTTGATACGCAAATCTCCCACCAAACCAACGTTAAATCCACCCTGAGTGTCCACTAATACATCTGTATTGTCGTCTGAATTTTGGTTGTTGTATTCAAATTTAAAGTCGTAACTATTGAAACCTAAAAAATAACCCCACGATAAAAAACGTTGGTCAAAAGTTTCAATATTAGCAAGGCGCTCTTTGCTAAATAGCTGTGCTTGTGCGCTTTGAGCGAACACTAAAAAACCAACGATAAAAAACAACTTCTTCATAATTATTTGCTAGCGATGTAAATGGTAGCTACACCAAAGGTCTGTGGCCTATTTTCAATAGCTATAAACCCTATTTTACGTAAAATATTGTTAAGTTCCTCACCAAAAGGAAAAACAGATGCACTTTCACTTAAATATCGGTAGGCAACTTTATCTTGAGAAAATAGCTTTCCGATGAGTGGTAAGATACCTCTGCTGTACATATAATACCCTTGTTTATAAGGGAATTTAGTGGGTACCGAAGTTTCAAGAATTACAAACCGCCCACCAGGAGCTAGCACTCGTTTAATTTCCGACAAGCCTTTATCCAAAGTTTCGAAGTTTCTAATTCCGAAGGAAACCGTGATTGCATCAAAAGAGTTGTCCTCAAAAGGAAGTGCTTCGCTGTCGCCTTTTATGAACGTTACTTTTTCTTCCAGAGGTGTGTTGGTTACTTTTTTTCTAGCCATGGAAAGCATCCCTTCGCTCAAATCGAGCCCAACAATGTTTTTGGCATTCAAATTTTTAGCAAAAAGCAATGCGAGATCTCCTGTTCCTGTTGCAATATCTAAGATGGAGGCTGGCTTTGAATCGCCAATTAGCTGAAGCACCTTTTTTCGCCACTTGATATCCGTTCCAAAAGAAATTACGCGATTTAAACCGTCATAGCTTTCTGAAATGTTGTCAAACATCGCTTCCACCTGTTGTTTTTTGCCGGCGTCTGAATCTTTATAGGGTGTAACTTTTTCTTTCATGGTTCTTAAGCGGTTGCAAAGCTACGTACTTTTTACAGAAAAGCCTTATACCCTTATCTCAAATTCTGAAATCAATATATGATGGGGGTTAATCCTGAATCAATTTCGTACCTTTGTACCCTTATCGCTTACTTAGATATATGAAAATTATTATTGCCGGTGCCGGTGAAGTAGGATTTCATTTAGCAAAACTCCTTTCCTTCGAGTCTCAGGACATTACTTTAATTGACAACAACCGAGAATCTCTTTTTTATGCAGATACGCATTTGGACATTCGAGCGGTGAGAGGCGATGCGACCTCCATTTCTATTTTAAAAGATGCCAATGTGCAAGGAACAGATTTGGTCGTAGCGGTGACTTCTTCAGAAACAACCAATATTACGACCTGTGTTTTAGCCAAACAACTAGGAGCAAAGCGAACCATTGCAAGAATTAGTAATACTGAATTTCTTGAGCATAAAGATGAAGTGGGATTTACAAAGTTTGGGATTGACGAATTAATTTCACCAGAAGCCTTGGCCTCCGAAGAAATTAAATTGTTGCTGAACCAAAGCGGTTTTAATGATTCGTATGAATTTGAGAATGGCGCTTTGACCATGATAGGTTTGCATTTGTCTCGAACAGCGGCCTTTATTGGTAAAACAGTAAAAGAGGTAGGCCTACAGTATCCCGATCTCAATTTCGTTCCTATTGCCATACAACGCGATGGAACGCAGCATACGCTCATTCCGAGAGGTGATACGACGTTTAAAGAAGGAGATCAAGTTTATTTTACCACGATTGATTCGGGCGTGGATCAAATTCAGCAACTCACCGGCAAGGTGCGAGAAGACATTAAAAATGTCATGATTTTAGGTGGTAGTAATATTGGATATAAAACAGCGAATGATTTGTGTAAAAGCAACTTCAACGTCAAGTTAATAGAAAAAGATAAAGAAAAGGCCTTTGAAATAGCCGACGACATCTCAAATTGCCTTGTGATAAATGGGGACGGACGCAATGTGGAATTACTTCAAGAGGAATCCATTCAAGAAATGGACGCTTTTATAGCAGTGACTGGAAATAGCGAGACCAATATCATGTCTTGTTTGGTGGCGAAATCGAAAGGCGTCAAAAAGACTATTGCCCTGGTGGAGAATATGGACTATTTTCAATTATCTCATTCTATTGGAATCGATACCCTAATCAACAAAAAATTATTAGCAGCAAATCATATATTTAGACATGTGCGCAAGGGCGATATTGTTGCCATGACGATGCTAAATAACATAAATGCTGAATTATTAGAATTTATAGTATCCTCCACATCCTTGGTGTGTAATCAACGTGTGCGTGACATCGATTTTCCAAGATCGGCTATTATTGGTGGTGTTATTAGAGATGGCGTGGGAATGATTGCCTTGGGCGATTTTGAGATTAAAGATGGCGACCGAATTGTAGTGTGTAGTTTGCCACAGTCGATAACCAAAGTAGAGAAACTCTTTGTCTAATGGGTCATTCATCCCGACTTAATTACCGGATAATTTTTCATTTAATGGGACTCCTATTGCTTGTAAATGGAGGGTTTATGTGGATTGCCTCTATCTTTAGCTTTGTCTATGAGGATGGCGTCGGACTTCAAATTATTTTAGCAGGATTAGTGACGGTGGTTGTGGGAGGACTTTTTATGATTCTCACACGAAATCATAAAAAGGAAGTAGGGAAACGCGATGGTTATATCATTGTAACCTTTGGGTGGATTTTTATGTCCTTGGCGGGGACATTACCCTATTTATTAACAGGGACTATTCCAAGTTTTACCAATGCATTTTTCGAAACCATAAGTGGTTATACCACCACAGGGGCCTCTATATTGAATGATATTGAAGCGATGCCTCAAAGTATATTGCTGTGGCGAAGTATTACCCATTGGATAGGAGGGATGGGGATTATCGTGCTCGCCATTGCTATCCTGCCATTGCTAGGTATAGGAGGAATGCAATTATTTGCCGCAGAGGCGCCGGGTCCAAGTGCTAGTAAGTTGCACCCTCGAATTACAGATACTGCCAAACGACTATGGCTTATATATGTTGGATATACGGTAGCGGAAACTATCTTGTTAAAAGTAGCTGGCATGAGTTTCTTCGATGCTATTAACCATTCCTTAAGTACTCTAAGTACAGGCGGTTTTTCAACAAAAAATAATAGCGTGGCTTACTGGAATGACCAACCCCTTATTCAATACATTATAATAGTCTTTATGTTTTTGGCGGGGACAAATTTTGTATTAAGTTATTTCGCCTTTAAAACGAAGTTTAGCAAAATATTTAGAGATGAGGAGTTTAAGGCTTATTCATTCCTTATAGTAGGACTTACACTCACTGCAGCGCTTTTTATTTATTTTGAATCCAATGGTTTAGAATCTTCGATTGCGCACCCTATGGTTTTTGGTGAGTTTGAAAGTGCATTGAGACACGGTTTGTTTCAGGTCTTAGCCATCGTCACCACTACTGGATTCGTTTCTGCGGATTTCACCGCTTGGACCCCATTTCTGACTATATTCTTCTTTGGATTAATGTTTTTAGGTGGTTCGGCAGGGTCTACATCAGGTGGTATTAAAGTGGTGCGTCATCTCATCATGATTAAAAATGGTTTTATGGAGTTCAAACGAACGCTCCATCCCAATGCGATCATCCCTGTGCGATATAACCAACGTGCCGTACAACGCCCCATTGTATATAACATCTTGGCCTTTTTTATTTTGTACATGCTCTCTTTTATCATAGGAGTATTGGTATTCTCCATCATGGGACTTAATTTCGAAACGGCACTAGGAGCTGCGGCGTCCTCTTTAGGAAATGTGGGACCAGCACTAGGAGACTTAGGTCCAGTAGAAAATTATGCAGGATTGCCAGCGGCGGCCAAGTGGTGGTCTACGTTTTTGATGCTGATTGGGAGGCTAGAATTGTTCACAGTACTCATTCTGTTTACGCCCTTTTTCTGGAGAAATAGGTAAGCAATAGCAGGTTTAATAGTGTACTTAGACTTATTCTGCTGAAGTGATTTCTATTTCCACACGACGGTCATAAATGTCTCCTTTCCCAGTTGATTGACGAAAGGCCATGCCAATATATCGCATCCGTCGTCGAGATATCCCTTTCTTAGATAAGTAATTATGAAGCGCCTGCGCTCTTGCTTCTGAGAGGTTGTCTTTTCCAGTGCGCACGTTTTTAAGATCTTTTCCTGGTTTCATCGGGTCGCCACAACAAATGTGACCAATAAGTTTAAATTTGACGTTGGGGTTTCGCTTTAGGAAGTCAACAAGTTGCTCTAATGCATCCTTGCTTTCATCCATAATTACATCTCGATCTTGATAAAACATAATTCCCTGTAGCGTAATTTTATCTCCTTTTTTAGGATCCAATAAATTGGCAATGGAAGGTTGTGGAATGTCTTTAGGTCTGGGTGCTTCAACGATTTCTCCGTCGACGGGCACATGATCCGATTTCAGATGGATCAAAATATCAACACGTCTATTATCGGCATCAGCACTATTTAGTTCTCCATAGCCAATGGACGAAATGATGGTAAATTCTCTGAGCTTTTCCTTGACATTTTCTGCCCTTCTTTCTGATAGTTTCAAATTATAAGCCTCGTTTCCAACATCATTGGTGAACCCTTTTATGTGGATATCGAAGTCGTCCTTATGCTCAATTTGATTTATGCTATCTAAGAGGCGAATATGAGCTGAGGTAAGTAAATGCGCATCATTCTCGAAGTATATAGAGAATTTTTTTTCCTCATGCTGCGCAATTGTAGGCATTGAAATAATGAAAAGTAAGTAGACAAACTTTTTCATAATAAGATTGGTTAGGCGCTCTAAATGTAATAGTTTTCTTTCGTAATACGAAGAAAATTAGGAAATTACGTTTTTGGAGGTTCCACTTTCTTATGTTATTCTATTGATAGAAAGAAACAGATTTTAGGTTCAGAATAAAGAAATGTAGTCGAATTATAGCCCAAAAGAAGATGGCTTAGCTCAGCACTTCTTTAATCCGTTGCATGGCGGTTCGGATATCCTTTTCCGATGCTGCGTATGAAATACGAATACAATTGTCATCACCAAAAGCTTCTCCCGTAACCGTAGCTACTTTTGCTTCTTCTAAAAGAAAGAGTGCAAATTCACCCGCATTTTGGATGGTTCTCCCTCTTAATGTTTTTCCGAAGTAATAAGAAACATCAGGAAATACATAAAAAGCACCATCAGGCTCATTCGCTTTTAATCCTGGGATTTCAGCAATCAAGCTTAAGATCAAAGTACGTCGTTCCTTAAAAGCATCAATCATGTATTGAATTTTACTCGGATCATTTTCCAAGGCAGCAATAGTTGCTCGCTGAGCGATGCAATTGGCACCACTGGTTACTTGTCCTTGCATTTTATTACAAGCTCTGGCAATGTATTCAGGAGCGCCAATGTAGCCAATACGCCAACCGGTCATAGAGAATGCTTTGGAAACCCCATTCACCGTAACAGTGCGTTCGTACATATCTTCAAAGGACGCCATGGAAACATGTTCGCCCACATAATTGATGTGCTCGTAAATCTCGTCACTTACTACAATGATGTCTGGATAGTTCACTAACACGTCTGCCAAAGCTCGCAATTCTTCTTTTGAATATACAGAACCACTTGGGTTGCAAGGGGAGCTATAGATCATCATTTTGGTCTTTGGCGTAATCGCTGCCTCAAGCGCTTCAGGAGTTACTTTAAAGTTGCTCTCAATAGAAGATGGAATCACCACCGGCACACCACCGGCTAATTTGGCGATATCGCTATAGCTAACCCAATAGGGAGCGGGTAGTAATACTTCATCGCCTTCGTTTAAAATCACTTGGGCTAAATTGGCCAAGGACTGCTTTGCGCCTGTGGAAACAACGATTTGCGATGGTTGGTACTGAAGGTGGTTATCCCTTTTGAATTTTGTGATGATGGCCTGCTTTAATTCCCCGTAACCATCTACTGGGGTGTAGGAATGGAAGTCGTCTTTAATTGCTTGTATAGCAGCTTCTTTGACAAATTCAGGTATAGTAAAATCAGGCTCTCCTAAACTTAAGCCGATGATATCGTTTCCTTTTTCTTTTAATTCACGAGCCTTGGCTGCCATCGCTAAAGTGGCAGAAGTGGCCATGTTGTTTACACGGTTAGATAGTTTTGAGTTCATATGGATTACACAGAAAGCGCGGGCTTCATGCCCATCTGTTTAAGGTGTTTAAAGTGAGCCATTAATGCCTTTCGAGTAGTCTTGTACTCGTTATAAGGCAGGTTGAATTCCTTTGCTGTGTTTCTCACAATTTCAGAAATTTTGGTATAATGAACGTGGCTGATGTTTGGGAAAATATGGTGTTCCACCTGGTGGTTCAAGCCGCCCGTAAACCAATTCATGATTCGATTTTTGGTAGCAAAGTTCACTGTAGTAAACAACTGGTGAATTGCCCAGGTATTTTTCATGGTTCCCGATGGATCTGGTAGCATCATTTGAGCATTCTCTACCACATGGGCTAATTGGAATACGACACTAAGAATAATTCCCGCCGTATAATGCATGATAAAGAACCCTATTAATATTTTCCACCAAGCAATGTCAAAAAACAAGATTGGAATTAAGATCCAAATGCTCACATATATTAGTTTGGTGATAATCAACATACTCCATTGTTTTACTGGCGTAGGAAGCTTTCCGTAAGATAATTTTTGTCTTAAGTAGCGTTTGGTTTGCAAGAAATCTGACGTCAACACCCAATTTATGGTGAGCAAACCATAAAAGAAAATGCTATATAGATGTTGAAATTTATGAAAGCGATTCCATTCCGCATGTTTTGAAAAACGAAGGATGCGGCCTGCTTCTAGATCCTCATCATGACCGTGAATGTTGGTATAGGTGTGGTGTAATACGTTGTGCTGAACTTGCCAATTGTAAACATTTCCAGCAAGGATGTACATACTTCCACCCATGACTTTGTTGATCCATTTTTTGGATGAATACGCTCCATGATTGGCATCATGCATAACATTCATTCCTACTCCAGCCATTCCTACACCCATCACAATGGTTAGCAAAAGTTGTGCCCACCAAGGGAAATCTAAGGTTAGGAATAGGAAATAAGGACACAAATACAATGAAAACATCACAATGGTTTTCACGTGAAGTCTCCAGTTGCCGTTTCTAGAGATATTATTATCCTTAAAATAATTGTTTACACGACTGTTTAGAGTTCTGAAGAACTTTGCAGAGTCTATTCTTGAAAATTTTACACGTGTTGTACTCAATACTATTCAATTTAATTGGGGTTCCAAAATAGGAATATACAAAAATACGCATCTTCTCGGTAAATCAGGGCGCGCTTTTCTTAAAATTTATCAAAGATACCCTACTTTTGCTCCTGAAAACGGAACATGGATACCATTACTACTTATTTCAAAAATCTGTCTGAAAGTCAAATACACCAGTTTGAACTGTTGGCCGATTTATACAAAGACTGGAACCTGAAAATCAATGTGGTCTCAAGAAAAGACATCGATGAGATTTACATTCGGCATGTGCTCCATTCGCTGGGTATTGCAAAGATACAACCGTTTCAGGCCGGTGCGCGTGTTTTAGATGTGGGAACTGGGGGTGGTTTTCCAGGGATACCGCTTGCGATTTTATTTCCAGAAACACACTTTCATTTGGTAGATAGCATTGGAAAAAAAATAAAGGTGGTGGAGGAGGTTGCTCAAGGTTTAGGGCTTACCAATATTACGGTTACGAACGCTAGAGTTGAAACGATTAAAGACCAATACGATTTTATAGTAAGTAGGGCAGTCGCTCAAATGGAGACATTTACCCATTGGGTGAAAGGCCGAATTGCAAAGAAAAGCAATCACGAACTCGCCAATGGTATTTTATATCTAAAAGGAGGTGATTTGACGGAAGAATTAGCAGTGTATTCAAAAGCGACAGTTTATCCATTGTCGGATCATTTTAAGGAGGACTTTTTTGAAACTAAGTCGGTGGTCCACCTTCCCATGAAATACAAACGGTAAGTCATTCGGCAAGAACTGCGTTGGGTTTTCAGCAAAAAAAGAGCCGTACTTACATACGACTCTCATTTCCCATATTTGCATCGCGCTATCCTAAGAATGGATACCGGTAATCTATTGGAGTTACAAAAGTTTCTTTAATCATTCTTGGAGAGATCCAGCGGTATAAATTTAGCTTGCTTCCTGCCTTGTCATTCGTTCCACTAGCTCGTGCACCACCAAATGGTTGCTGCCCAACTACAGCTCCCGTTGGCTTGTCGTTGATGTAAAAGTTACCTGCCGCATTTTCTAAAATCTTAACACCAACTTCTAAGGCATATCGATCTTCGCTAAATAAGGCACCAGTTAAGGCATATTCACTTGTTTCATCCACGAGATGGAGTGTTTCTTCGTAGGCGCTGTCTTCAAACACATAAATGGTCACCACAGGACCAAATAATTCGGTGCACATGGTCGTGTATTTCGGGTCGTTGGTTTTTATAACCGTTGGCTCAATAAAATATCCTTTGCTTTTGTCATAACCACCTCCAGCAATAATTTCAGCATTGCTATCATTCTTGGCTTGATCAATATAGCTTGCTAACTTATCAAACGAGCCTTCGTGAATTACGGCCGTTATAAAATTGCTCATGTCCTCTGGAGATCCCATTTTGTAGGTTGCCATATCTGCTTTTAAGTGTTTTTCAACCTCATTCCAGATACTTGCTGAAATATAACAACGACTCGCAGCACTGCACTTTTGACCTTGGAATTCGAAGGAACCTCGGCCAATGGCTGTAGCTACTTGCTTCGGATTGGATGTTTTGTGCGCTACAATAAAATCTTTCCCACCTGTTTCCCCTACAATGCGAGGATAGGTCTTGTAGTTGTGAATGTTGGTTCCAATTTTTTGCCAAAGATCTTTAAAAACATGTGTAGACCCTGTGAAGTGTAACCCACTAAAATCAGGGCTTGCCAAAACGGTATCTGTAATCATGACAGGATCTCCCATCACCATATTAATTACTCCTGGAGGTACCCCTGCTTCTATAAACACATCGAGTACGACCTTGGCAGAATACACCTGACTATCACTTGGTTTCCATACCACAACGTTCCCCATAAGCGCTGCACTCGCAGGCAAGTTTCCGGCGATAGCTGTAAAGTTAAATGGAGTAATGGCATACACAAAGCCTTCTAGCGGACGATACTCCAAACGGTTCCAAGCACCAGAAGTGGATTCTGGTTGCTCCGAATAAATCTCCGTCATGAACTGTACATTGTATCGCAAGAAATCAATTAACTCGCAGGCAGCATCAATTTCTGCCTGACCAATAGTTTTGGATTGCGCAAGCATCGTAGCTGCGTTGATTTTTGCGCGATAAGGCCCAGCGATTAATTCGGCAGCCCTAAGAAATATCCCGGCGCGTTGTTCCCATGGCATTTGAGACCATTTTTTTCTTGCTTCTAAGGCAGTAGCAATGGCTCCATCAATATGCTTTTTTTCCGCCTTGTGATAGGTTCCTAAGATATGTTGGTGATCATGAGGAGGAGACATCGTAGCTATATTTCCAGTGCTTATCTCTTCTCCGTTAATGTACATGGGCACATCAATAGTGCTATTGTACAATGCTTTGTAAGATGCTGAAACCGCCGCACGTTCAGGTGAACCCGGCGCATAAGCTAATATTGGCTCGTTTACTGCGATTGGTACTTCAAAAAATCCTTTTCCCATAATTATTTTATTTGAGCTTCCATGAAGATGGAAGTATGTAGATTAGACGTATTTAAATTAAGTGGCAAAGGTACAAATTTACCACTATCAATTCACAACCAAGAACAGTCTAATTCGCATTTACCATCTTTGTTTTTTGAATTGCTGTTTTTCATTTGCTTAAAAAAAATCGCTTTTGTTTCTTTACATTTACGCTGTAAGTTTATAACTAAAAACGAGACCTATTTACCCAATGTGTACCGTCACCTTTGTGCCTCATGCCTCCAACAAGTTTGTGCTTACTTCCAATAGGGATGAAGCGCCGAGCCGAAATACTATAACACCGAAAATCTATGAGATGGATGGCGTACAGTTGTTATTTCCGAAGGATGAGCAGGCAGGCGGTACGTGGATTGGTGCGAGCAGTGGCAGTAGGCTTATTTGTTTGCTGAATGGCGGGTTTACTGCACACAAACGCGCGGATAGTTATCGACTGAGTAGGGGAGTTATTGTGACGGATTTGTTGGCTTCGGAAGATGCCGAAACAGCCATTCAAAACTATAACTTTGAGGGTGTGGAACCATTCACCATTATTCTAGTTTCGTGGAAGGATCGACTACGTTTATCCGAATTGGTTTGGGATGGTGTACAAAAGCATTTCAGTAATAAACCGAACAAACCACACATTTGGTCGTCCTCCCTTTTGTATACTTCCGAAGTAAAAGAAAAAAGAAGAACTTGGTTTTCAGAATTTATGGCTCAGCACACTCCGCCTTCGGAAGTGGAACTATTAAGATTTCATAAAACGGCAGGCGATGGTGACACTGCAAATAACCTCATCATGGATCGAGGATTTGTAAAGACAAAAAGTATTAGTCAGTTTTTAAAAAATGATGACGATATTTGTTTTCGATATGAAGATTTACAACAGCAAAAAATAACAAGCCTTTCCTTTTGAATTACAACGGAAAAATAATTGTCCTAGCGTATCCAGACACCTTCGTAACAATGAGTGACGAGTGGATTTGTAAACTCTTGCCACTAGTTGGCTTGGGTACAAAAGAGTATATTAAAGCAGGACATGCCGCCTTAATTCTAATAGAAAATAGCACAGGTGTTGCTCGTTACTTTGACTTTGGACGTTATGTCACGCCCAAAGGATTTGGAAGGGTGCGAAGCGCTATTACCGACGCTGAGTTGGAGATTCCTTTTAAAGCTGAAATTGGTAAAAATCAAAGATTGACCAATCTCAACACCTTCCTTTTGTGGTTGGATAAACATCCTGAAAAAACGCATGGCGAAGGTCGTTTGCTCGCTTCGGTTTGTGATGCCGTGCAATTTGAACAGGCCGAAGAATTTATACTGGAGCTGCAGTCGAGGGGAAGTATTCCGTATGGGGCATTTGATAAGACCGGTAGTAATTGTTCTCGCTTCGTGACCGATGCCATTATCAATGCAACGTCTGAAAGAAAAATTATAAAGGCGCTTAATTTTAATAAAAAGTTTACGCCCAGCACCGTTGGGAATGTGGAGAAGGCTGCCTTGGGGAATGTGTATGAGGTGTTGGACGGGCAAATTACCCAATTTGGAGGGACTGCGTTTAAAGAAAATCTAACCAACTATTTCCATCGAAAAAACAATGGTGTTTCAGAAACTTCAGAGCAAAAATCGTTGCTGCCAGCTTCGGCCCAAGAGCTAAGTGGTATAGGGAGTAAGGCTTGGTTTGAACTTGTTCAGGAAGTACTACCCAAAGGACATTTTAGAATACGGCGTTACAGTGAACAGCAGGAAGTTGATTTTGATGGAGTTTATGTTTCGGAAGAATTTGATGGTGAAAAGCCATATCAGTTTACATATGATTCACATTGTGCTTATTGCCATATTCTTCAGCAAGACAAAAAAATAAAACTGGACTGTATTGGAACTTATGCCAACTTTAGTTCATCGCAAAAGGCGCATTCAGCTTAAACAGTGGAATCCCCACTTCTATTTCTTTTTCAGCAGTAATCATAGTGTAATAGCCCTGCATAGATCCGTAGGGTGAGACAAGCACGCAGCCACTATTATAGGTGTGAGAATCGCCAGGTTCAATGACAGGTTGAAGTCCAATCACGCCAGGGCCTTCTACGACTTCGGTATTATTTAAGGCATCTTTTATCAACCAATATCTGGAAGTGAGCTGCACAGGCGACTCGCTATTATTTTCAATGGATACTTGATAAGAAAAAGCGTACTTCTTTTTGTGCTCTCGATAGAAAGAGCCTTCAAACTCCGTGACTACTGAAACTTTTATTCCCTTTGTTATTTGGTGTACCATACTAATACATTGCTGCCGTAATTGCAAAAAAGATAAGCGCTGCGGTAGTGGCGCTTATTAAAAATACAAAGTTTAAAAATAAGAATTTTATAATTGATTTGATACGACTTTGCTTATAAAAATTCCGCAAGGCTTTATAGAAATAAAAAGGGCCAACCAGCGTAAATAATATACCCGTTAAC
>Ga0316204_10005844_pt1 | contig 19732 bp, 17 predicted proteins | sample 6monrhotite_MG_2_FD_205661 | JGI IMG/M metagenome (GOLD analysis project Ga0316204, IMG submission 205661) | Microbial mat bacterial communities from mineral coupon in-situ incubated in ocean water Damariscotta River, Maine, United States -... | ecosystem: Environmental > Aquatic > Marine >...
TCCGCACCGGCCCGTGCCTCTGAAATTTGACTGTCTCCGGTTACACCACCCAGAATAATTATCCGATCATGACACTTTTCTCCACCTGAAGTTTCATGCTCAAGAGTAATAGCTCGATCTAGGCGTCGTTTAAATTCTTCTGTCACCTGATTGTTTTGCAAACAAAGACCCGCTATCAAGATAGTCCTGTCCCCACAGGTATTTGCAGAAATTTTAGATGTGGTAATTTTAGTGCGTATTGCAACTTGAATGACCCGAAAAAGTAACCAGAAAAAAAATATTCCCAAAGTCATCACAATCAGAAAATTTGAGAACATAAAAGTGTTCAGACCATCCCAGCCAAAGGCACTGTCTTTAAAAGAAGGAAGTTTGGATTTTATAAATTGAAACACATCAAGCTCTTTATAAAGAAGAGGGCACTAAAGGAAAATTGAATATTTTCAAATAATGAGCGCTTAAAGCATCATTATATCAAGGCTCTCTGGCATATGTCATGCCTGGTGAAAATTTATAGAATCATGTAAAACGGATAAAAAATGGCCACAAAATAATTATTGGGAATGGCCGATTCATGAGAATGTGTTTATTTGGCCAGCTCTTCAAGTTCTGGACGATAGAAACATAATTTGCTTCGACCTAACCTTTTAGCCTCATATAGTGCCTTGTCTGCCTTGTGGATCAGCTCTCTCTTGTTATCAGCATCATCCGGGAACAACGCGATGCCGATACTGACACCGGTCTGGATTTGATGATTTTTGATGATCATATTTTTTTGCGCATCATCTATAATCCGTTGTGCCGTTATCTCAAGTGCTTTGTTATCCTTGTGATGGACAATGAGGATCACAAATTCGTCACCGCCTAAACGCGCTACGGTATCAGTTTCACGAGTATTCTTCCTGAAAATAGCGGCAATTGCCTGTAATAAAGCATCACCAACAGGGTGTCCATATCTGTCATTGACCGCTTTAAAGCGATCAAGGTCAAGCAGCATCAGTCCCAGATTCTTTTTTTCACGCTGGGCAAGCTTGAGATGATCTTCGAATTGTTGATAAAACCGATTACGATTCGCAAGTCCCGTTAGCTGATCGGTCATCGCCAGGCGATGAATTTCTTTCTGCGCCTGTATACGTTCAGTGATGTCCTGAACCGTCCCGTCAGATCGAATCACTCTGCCTTTTTCATTGCATTGATGTTGACAGCGCTCATGAACCCAGCGAATCGCGCCATCTGTTTTCCGTACGATACGATGTTCAACATCAAAGGTGATGCCGTTTTTAATCGATTTTTTATATTCCTCTTTAACCTTATCTCGATCATCCGGGTAAATGGTTTCCAGGAAAGCTTGATAGCTCCTGTTACATTCATTGGATTCAATCCCGTATATCCGGAAAATTTCTGCCGAACAGGTCAGTTCGTTACGGTTTCGATCCAGGCTCCAGCTTCCGATATGAGAAATGCTCTGAGCTTCGGCCAACTTCTGCGCAAATTGCTCACTTTTTGTCTCGGCGATTTCGGCAGCCAGGACTCGCTTTTGCAACTCAATACTTAATTGTTTGTAATTGGTAATGTCCTGACAAGTTCCACGGTAGCCGGAAAAGATGCCCTCAACAAAATAAGGTTTTGCAGTGACATTAAAAAGCAGGATCTGACCGAGAAAATTTTTCAGCTTGTACGGCACTTTTTTAAAGCCTGTTCGGGATGTGAGCAATTCAAGGTGATGTTCGACATCAATTTGTTCGGCATCAGGCGACATCAATTCATGCAGTGGTTTACCCAGATAGCGATCGATATTGATACCGGTAATGTCTTTCATCCGACTCGAGATATTTCTGATGCTCATATCCGCATCCGTTTCCCACAACCAGTCAGATGACGTTTCACTGAAATCGGTGAACTTCCTTTCACTCTGTAATAAAAGCATTTGTGCCAGCTTGCTGCTGGCAAACCACCAAGATGCGATTGCTGTAATGATAATCAGAATAATTACGATAATTAAGGTACCAATATGATGTCTGACGATGGCCAGATATTCAATATTGGCATCAACTTGAGAAATAATCGTCCACCATCTATTGCCGTTCTCCAGTTTCTGAAAGGTAAACATATAGCCTTTACTATTAATTTGCCCCTCCGAAGACGAAGATATGTACTGGAAAACTTGCGGATATTCAAATGCAAAAGCCGCTTTTTTACCAAACATAAAGCCCCATTCCTTATCGGCGGAGGGTCCCAGCAAAAAATAGCCATCCTGGTTCAACAACAGGGGCGTTCCAGATGAAGAAGGGATCAATTTGCGTATGGTATCCAACAATTTTTGGCCGAGATAATTCAATATCAGTACACCGATCCTTTCACCGGAACGGTTATAAACCAGCGTGGCAAATCGCAAGGTGGGTTTGTAGGGTTTTTCAATAACTCCATTTTCAATATTGAGGTCGAAATTGGAAATAAAATGCTGCCCCCTTTGCAGAGCCAGCGTCTCCTTAAAATAGTAACGGCTGGACTTGTCCTGCAGTTGCTCCCTGACAATACTAATGGGGGCTCCGTTATTATAGTTCACCCGGATAACTTCCTTGCCATCCATATCCAGTAGACGAATTTGATCTAACATCTTTTTTTCCTTACTGAATAGCAAAAAATTTTCAATAAGGTTTGTTCTGCTGCTGTCATTATCCCCGCTTAAAACATCCTCGATAATACTTCCCTGGGACAAAAACCGGAGATCTTTAATGACCGTTTCTATTTCCTGGACAACAAAAGACTTCGCCAGCTTGACATTGCTAACGTTCAAGCCCTTTACTTCAAAGGCGCTGCTTTCAAGGTGGTACTTCAACATGGAAAATGCCACCGAAAGAATTATCAGTAAGGCAGGGATGAATACCAGTAAGGCCATCTTGACTTGCTGTGTTTTTAAGTCGGAAGAAATGATCCTTCTCCATCAAGCTAAATTTGTTGTTACCCCTTCAGGGTTTCAATAGCCGCTTCAAAAAAAGTATGCATACCAATGGGTTCTTCTATGAAATGGTTCGCTCCGGCAGCAAGTGCCGATTCCCTGGCTCCTTGCTCCTCACGTGCGGAAATCAACAACACAGGAATATCGGCGATGCGTTTATCCGCGGCTGCACGCAAATTATTTATAAATGATATTGCCTCCTGATCGTCAGCTTGCCAGGCGTACACTATAAGATCAGGAATCAGCTCCTTGAGTGCCTGTAGTGCCTCTTCAGTTTGATAAACCTGACGTATATCCCGGACATTGGCCATTTTCAGGATAGTGCTAATAATATGACTAAAGTTTTGATTCTGGCTAATGAGCAAAATAGTAATTTCTTCCCAGTTAACGGACACTGGAATGAATGGCTCGTTACTTAGCATCTGTGGCTGATGCTTGCCGGACTGCAGGGATGTTGCAAGTCGATTGACTTCGGCGTTGTCTTCCGCATAAGGTCGATACCCCATGTCCTGTTTCAGGATATGATTTATAAGCCAGCTTTTCAAAAATTCCAGAAGCTCTTCTTTAATCACATCTTGTTTTTTTTCGAAAAATCGCTGGGCAATATCCGTGACCTGTTGAGCCAAATCTTCATGCTGGCTCTTGTGAGCCTTAAAGGAAGGATATTTGCAGGCCTTCATCAGCTGTTCTTCGCGGGAAAAATGAAACAGAGTATAATCGATAAGAGTATTTAGTGTGCTACCTAAAACTTTTTGATCAGCTTCAGCGCTGATATTTTGATGGAATTGATTGATCAAACTGACGATAATTTTATGATCCTGATCTATCAAAGGGATGCCGACGCTCATAGACTCCGACCATTCGATAAAATCCATATCCTTACTCCATATTTACTCGATATAAGATCAAATTTCGGCCTACCCATAAGGGTGGTACAAGAAAATACATTTCTTGTTTTAAGTATAGTAGAAAAAAAAACTTACAAAAATTAAATCCTATAGGGAACATGAATGGAAAAGATTACCGCATGTTACGGCTCAGACATCCGGCTTCAATTTCCAACCGGGTTCAAATCGAGTAAAATCAGTTTATGAAATTAATTTCTGCCTGATTATGCGGATTTAATACCCCGAATAAAGACTAGCTGAGGAGCTTAAATGTTTAAAACCAATGAATATTTTGATGGCCAGGTAAGATCCATTGCCTTTAAAGCCTTTGACGGTGATGCCACCATTGGCGTAATGGCGGCTGGAGAATATACTTTTGGCACTTCAACCATTGAATTGATGACCGTTACCTGTGGCCAGATGCAGGTGAAACTTCCGGGCAGTGATGAGTGGAAAACCTACCACGCCAGTGAAACCTTTCGCGTCGAAGCAGATCAGTCGTTTGATGTTAAAGTAGCGCAGGACACGGCTTATCTTTGTATTTATAAAACTTAAAAAGTTTACTGCTGAAAGCGACTCGCATGGCAAAAAATATAATCAACCACTGGGACCAGGACTTCCTTGATTCCTCACTGCTATTTTCAGATCTCAAACTGCTGCTAAACAATCCAGACTGGTCTGACTGGCCTGGTTGTGAGGGACTGTTAAATCTGCTGGATGAGCCGATTATGCTTTCCAGTGGACTGCAACTCGATATGCGGCCCCAGGATAACACCATGCCTTTTGCGGAAATGGGCTATGAGGAACGGGTTTATAAAAAAGGTATTATCAGCACCCGGGAACAAAACTGGCATGATTTATTTAACGCGTTCATCTGGATGCTGTTTCCCAAAACCAAGGTACTTCTTAACAGACTGCATATAGAAGAACTGGAAAAGCAGCCAGGAAAAAAAAGAACACCGGCTCGAGACGCTATCACTCATCTGGATGAATCCGGAATTATTATTGCCAGTAGCGATGCAAATCTTCTACAGCTGTTAAAGAACCACCAATGGCATGAGCTGTTTGTCCAGTCACGTCCGCTATGGTGGCAGCAGGTGGGGGCATTTGTTTTTGGTCATGGAATGTATGAAAAAGCATTTAAACCCTTTATCGGCTTTACTGGTAAAGCCTACTGCCTGAAAGTAGAGAATGACTTTTTCCAGCAAAGCAAACGCACTCAATACCAGCGCCTGGATCAAAGTCTGTTCGAGGAGATAAGCAATAAACATTCGCTATCCGACTCCAGTTACCTTTCCCCCCTGCCAATTTTAGGTGTCCCCGGCTGGTATGAGGATAACGAAGATCCTGAATTTTATAATAACCTGGATTATTTCCGCCCCAGGCGACAATAATTCCAGGGTCTTTTTAAATACCTCTTCGCAGGTGGCTTTCTTGTTTCTGAATAATCGTAAATATGTCATGGCAGTGAAGAACTGGTGAATAATCGCTATTTCGATAGCAACACACTAAATAATCGCGATATTTCGTGTCACCTTTGATATTTCACACCGAACAAAATAAATCAATATATATGCCAAAAACAATTATACTGCTGTTTTAAAAGGTATTTCTATTTATTTTTAAAATCTGGCATAGTAAATGCTTTTATACTTATTAAGTAAAGTCGAGCAATATACCTTACTCTCCAATATTGTTTGATTTTTTACTTAAGAGAATTTAAAGATTACGACCTCCTTACTCGTATCGTTTAATACTCGCAAGCATTAACTCTTTGTATTTGTGCTTTAATGTGTTGGTACAAATTACAAAAAACTCTTGGCCTTGCTGGCAACAGCGAGGCTTTCTTTTTTCTGCTCGCTTAATTTTCTATCTATTGCCATTCCAGACAGCTTAACAACCATTCACCCTCGGTCTTTTTCCAGCAACTGATTACCTGATAATGTCTGGCATCTTCCGGCAATAGTCCTCGTCCACCGGTGACCACCAGCTGTGACTGAACTTCCGCCCGGATTTGAGTCACTTCAATTTGACTGGCACTGACAAAAACCGAGATGTCCTTATAGCGAAGAAAATACCCTAATAACATCCGATGCAACGCTTTACGATCATTATTGAGCTGGTCCTGATAGGTTTCGTCAATAACGGACATAAAACTTCCGGTGTTATGAGTTTCTAAAGCCTCTTGCAGGTTGTCAATTTGTTCCTGAATCATGGCTTCATCGTTTTTTTGCTCGGAACATCCGGACAAAAGGCCCAGAAATAACAATGGGCACAACAGCCATATTAAACTCGTTTTTCTCATAACTCCCCCCCCATCAGGGCACATCAAACACCACTGCCTGTCCTTCAATTCTGGGATCAGAAGCCGCCTTCACCCCCTGTTCAAAGTCCCAGTGTATTGCCTGCATATTGCCGTAAGGAGACTTCAGTTGTTTTAATTCATGACCCATTTTTTTTAACTGAGTCACTATGTCACTGGACAGAGCATCGGGTTCATAAATTATCTTATCCGGCAGATATTGATGATGAAATCTTGGACGACTCACCCATTTATCTACTTCATTGCCGCTTTCCAGTTCCAGAATTGCCAATAAAACCATGGTAATAATACGGCTGCCTCCTGGGGTCCCCAACAGTGCCAGCCCCTTATCGGTTTCGACAAAACTGGGACTCATGCTGGAAAGCGGCCTTTTACCCGGAGCAATGGCATTTGCCTCAGCCCCCACCAGCCCATAAACATTTGGCGTTCCGGGGCGGGCTGAAAAATCATCCATTTCATCATTTAACAAAACTCCGGTACCGGCTGCGGTAAATCCTGAACCAAAAGGATAGTTGATACTCATCGTTGCAGAGACCAGATTACCCTGGGTATCGAGCACCGAAAAATGAGTTGTATCCTGACCTTCACTTTGTTCTTTAAGGTCATCACCCTGTTCTGAAGACAGCGCTTTAATTCCAGGCAGATCAGCACTGGCCATGGCTTTATCCAGACGAATACTACCACCCAGTCCCTGTGCATACCATGGATGAGTCAAGCGAGCCTGAGGCACCTCGTAAAAATCACTATCGCCCAAATATTCCGCCCGGTCTCGATAGGCCCGACGCATGGCTTCCACCAGTAAATGGGTTTTAGTTAACTCATCCAGAGATTTCAGGTCATAATTTTGTAAAATTTGCAGTATGGTCGCCAGTGCAATCCCGCCTGATGAGGGTGGCGCCACCGAGGTCACGGTCATATCCCGATATTTAAACTGAATGGCTTCACGCTCTTTGATCTCATAAGCCTCTAAATCTTCAAGCTGCCAGATGCCTTTGCCAGCGGTCACCGAATTGACCATTTTTAGCGCAGTGAATCCCTGGTAAAATCCAGCATGCCCCTTTTTTGAGATCAATTTGAGTGTTTGAGCCAGGTCGTTCTGGATTATTAAATGCCCTAACTCCGGGACTTCATTATTGTGCAAAAAGATAGTTGCTGAGGATGGATATTGTTGCAGCACCGGTAGGCGTAAACGGGCCATTTTTTGATAATGTTCAGTGACCGGAAAGCCTTTTTCAGCCAGTTCTATGGCCGGCTGCAACACCTGAGATAATGGCAGAACCCCATAATGCTTAGACAGATGCACCATAGCTGCCACCGTCCCCGGAATCCCTGCTGACAGGGGGCCATTGACCGAACTACCAGCAATATAATTACCTTCTTTATCCAGATACATATCTCGATGCGCTCTGGCGGGGGCAGTCTCCCGGCCATCAATCATGACGGTTTTATTGTGTTTTTGATCACGCAGCAACCAAAAACCACCGCCACCAATACCGGAACTATAGGGTTCAACAACGGCCAGCGCAGCAGTAATTGCCACCGCCGCATCAAAAGCGTTACCCCCCTGCTGCAGAATTTGCTTACCGGTCTGTGTGGCCAGCGGATGGGCACTTGCCACCGCTGCCTGTGGCGGCGTTTGCGCAGCGCTGGGAAAGGAAACTAAAACTAAAAGTGTCCAAACCAATAACAATAACAGTCGATTCATAACAACCTCAATAATGTAATGCAAGAGCCTATGTCTTTAACCAGCATAGACGATCAATGACGGGTGTAGCAGATTAATCTCAGAGACCGATAGTCCTTTTTTTTCCGGAGAATAGACGCTGTACTTAGATAAATCCACCGGCTCAATATAACCCACAAGCTGTTCCAGTTCGGACAGGCGCAAGCCCTGTTTAACCAGGTATATAATGTAGGCGTTTGATAATGATTCCGCCGTGACTTCCTGGGCTTTACTTAAACCTGCATCGGCACAGGCATAGACCAGAATCGCTGCAAGCGTTTGCTCCGAGATTGGCTGTGTTTTATCCCAGGCGGGACAGGGCTGGACATCCTCAAACAATGCTTTTAGCGCACGATTAAGTAACACGGCACGTGAATTTGTTCCACTCACGTTGATAATGCCTTGCGAAAAATCAAAATGCTCTGCTTTTAAACAACTGATTTCATCAAGATTTAAGCCGCTGAGTAGTAGAGCGATCAGTTGCTTTGCCTTAATATCCGATGCTTCAAGCAGAGCATCTATAGTGTCAATACCGGCCACGCTTAATGCCTGGTCGGTCAATGAAGAATCTTCCAGTGCGTGGTTATTTTCATATTGCAACGCCTGTGATACGTCCTGAGCCAAAGGCTTCTGTAACGATTGAGAATTATTGCCTAAGCCTGGTGGCGATTCACCATACATATTAATACCGGAAATTGAGATAGAGGCCTGGGGGTTTTCTTTGCGCATCAGAAACTCGATTATCCAGACTGAAAACAGTCCCAGAACAACAGCGCCAACAAATGCTATGATTGCATCCCGGGTATAGTCAGGGCTAATCGGTTCACGAGGAAGAAAAGCCCGCTCTATCACTTTAACCTGGGGAAATTTTTCGGCCTGTTTGGCTTCAATCTGTACCAGCCTCTCCTGAGTGCTGCGCTGAAGCAGCTCCAGGCCCTCCAGATCACTCATCAACGACTCATGCTTAGAAAACTTTGAACTGAATTCTGTCGCTTCCCGTTTGTGTTCTTCCAGCTGTTTTTTGATTTCAATCAATGCCTGTTGTGCAGCTTCATTGTCCTGCTCAGCTTCTGTGAGCACAATACTTTGACCATAGTGTCGTTTTTTTTGTATCTCCTTTTCCAAATCTCTGATCTGCTCGGGAAGCACATTTAACTTTGGCTGTAAGGCTAAATAACTACGGGTATATTTTCGATCAAACTCAGTCAATTGTTCCCTTAACTCTTGCAGGCGCAACTCAAGAACCCGCATTCCTCGTTTGTCTTCATCAGGAACAATCATCTTGCCTTCAGCAATCGCCTTATTGACCGCATCCAGACGGGCCTTGCTTTTTATCGCTTCCTCGGTGGCAGCGCTCAGGGACTTGTTCAAACCCTTAAAACGCGCCAGAGACTGGTTTTCAAAGATATTTTCCCGACCCAGTGAAGTGATATCATTAATCGCCCTGAAATGTTCCAGCTCTTTTCTTTTTATGGCAATCTTATCTTCCAGTCCAGCCAGCTCTTCTCGCAAGACCTCCAAAGTCACTCCCGAGGTTTGTCTGATTTGTTCTGCTCGCTTCTCCAGATAAACATCAATCCAGGTATTGAGCAATGGCACAAAAACATTCACCTGATAACCGGTAGCAGCCAATTCAACCAGATTGGTTTCCGGTATTTCTGTGACGCTCAAAATGCGCCGTACTTGTGAAACCGACAATTCCGCTGAAGAGTCATGTTGCTCTAGCAGTTTTTTGTACTCCTGATTTTGTTTCAGGCGGGACAGAGTTTCAGCTAATAATTCTTCCCCCATAAGAATCTGTCTTTGTATGGCAACGTGCTGAATATCCGCCTCACTGCTTTGTTGATCAATAGCCGTTTGAGCCACCGTCAATAAAGTTGCATGACTTTTGTACAGGGCGGGACGACTATAAACATAGGCAAGCCCCAGCAGTAGACTGAGCAGAAAAACACTGATAAAAACAAGCAATCGATAAGAACGTTTAACTTCTACCGGTTTATAATGCTCTTGATGGTTTGGCAGAATGTCTATATGTGGCAAAGAATTATCCATAATCATAAAACCCTGGTTGATTGAGCATGACCTTGTTTTAATGATGACGCAATAAAGAACACAAGACAAGAGTCTGGATTATTAAATATCAGGGATTTATTAAACAAGGCGACGTTATGTAGGTAGGCTACTACAGGAAAATTCAGAGTTTATCGGGACATGGCTGGAAATAATTTAAACTGATAGCCTCTTTTCCTGCTATAACATCCGGAAAGAGGCTTTGGCTGTTTTGCTCGTCTAGTTACCCATGAGTTTATTGTATTTTTTCTGTAATTGTTCTTTGCTTTCTTCGTGCTCAGGATCTTTAGGAATACAATCTACCGGACACACTTCAACACATTGTGGCTCGTCATAGTGACCCACACATTCAGTACAGAGCTCAGGATTGATTTCATAAATCTCTTCACCCATATAAATCGCTTCATTAGGACACTCAGGTTCGCACACATCACAGTTAATGCATTCATCAGTGATATATAATGACATTGGCAACCTCCGAAAAAGATAATCTAAATAATATATCGTTAACCATAAAAAAGTCACTATAAAAGAGACTCTCGGGAGTTTTGCAAAAAAGACTAACTACAGCGTGCAGCATCGTATGCTTATCACGTTAGTATTCTTTGCAAATCCCCCAAATTCAGGCGCTTATATTAACCTAATTTTTGTTTCATTTCAGCTATTACTTGCTTTGGAACAAATTTTGTCACATCACCGCCCAATCTAGCCACCTCTTTAACCAGGCTTGATGACAGATAGGCATATTGCTCTGCAGTTGTCAGAAAAACTGTTTCTATATCCTCGGACAGATTGCGATTCATACCGGCCAATTGAAATTCATACTCAAAATCTGAAACCGCCCTGAGTCCCCTCAGGATCACACTGGCCTGATGTTCATGGGCAAAGTCCACCAACAGATTATTAAACCCGACTACTGAAACATTGGCATAATCGTTGAAAGCCTCACGAGCAAGCTTTACCCGCTCTTCCATCGTAAATAAGGGCTGTTTGCCCGCATTGTCTGCCACCGCGACAATGACATGAGTAAATATTTTTACCGCGCGTTTGACCAGATCAATATGACCATTGGTAATAGGATCGAAGGTTCCAGGATAAACTGCATTAACCATAAGTTTGCTCATCATAATGATCAACCACTTAAAGCAGCTGATGTTACTGAATTTATAGTGGCTAGAACCCCATGAGAAATATTATTCCTCTATGATTTTAGCCTCTGGATTGGGAAATATTCTAAGCATGCTTTCCGGTAGTTTACCCTGTCCCGCGCTATGTAAGGCGTCAGACTCCATCAGAATAAGTACCAGCGTTGTCACCATAATAGGCAGAATACAGACACCACCAATCAGGGCAAACACCGCTTCTTTCATCCAGCCCAGATTCGTGTAGCCGTAAATTCCTATACCGGCAATAATGGTCAATACCAGCAACATTTTGATAAAAAACAGGCTTCGTTTTACAGCGATCTGCCAGTGGCACATGACATACCAGGTTTCATTCTGTTTCGACTGCCTGCCTTTGATAATGATTATACCAAGGATTATAAAAGAGACAATGGGTACAATAAGCATAGGCCAGGCCCAACTGGTAGCCAGCCCCAGGGTCGCAACAAAAGTGAGAATATGATTACCAATCAGATTAATCAAAAATAAGTCATGGGGCAACTTGGCCTTTTTTTTCTCTTCATCAGTAACGTCAAACAGCATGTCTATTTACCCGATTTTCAGTAAAAATTAACCCGATATATTACCTTGAAAATGGCCGACATACCAGAATAACATTAAATACTTATGTTAATAGATGCTTATTTCAGCTAGCTATCACCAAATAATAGGCTAATTGGCCGGCTTTTTTCTGCCTGATCACTTCCCAGGCTTCGGGCAATTTTGGTAGCATAGTATTGTTTTCCATTTCAATATAAATACTCGCCTGCTTCGACAAACAATTTGACTGCGCTAATAAGTCACAAAAAGGTGCGACTAACTGCTTATTAAATGGCGGATCAAGGAAAACAATATCATAAGTCTTATCTGCTTCAAGCGTAGCGGCTTGCGCTAAAAAGTCACGGGCATCCATTTGTAATACGCGGGCATTTTTGGCCCCCAGCAATGCAAGATTCTTGTCAATCATGGCCATTGCCCTGGGGTTTTTATCAATCATCACCACTTCTCCGGCATAACGGGAAAGCGCTTCTAGCCCCATAGCACCGCTGCCGCTAAACAGATCCAGGCAACGGGCATCGACAATTTCACCCTGCAGCCAGTTAAATACAGTTTCCCGTACCCGATCCATGGTTGGTCTCAACCCTTCTCCATCGGCAAAATCAAGTTTCCTACCCCGCCATTGACCACCAATAATCCTTAACTGATTAGAATGTTTATTAGCTTTTGCTTTTCTCAACCGTCTGACCTTCGGCTGCAACTTCTTCGACATCCGGGCCGACAATTATGGTGGCCATTTTTTCCGGTTGCACGCGCCGCTTAAACGCTGACTTGACCTGTTCCAGGGTCACGGCTTCAATATGAGAATTATATTTCTCCAGATAATCCAGAGGCAGATCATAGAAGCCGATAACCGCCAGATTTTCCACAATATCTTTATTGCTGGCCTGACGCAGAGGGAAGCTGCCAGTAATGTTTAACTTGGCATTGTTTAATTCCTCCTCAGTGGGTCCCTTGTCAATAAACTCATTCAGGTTTTCAACCACCAGCTGAATCGCCTCTTCGGTAGAGCTTTTCTTGGTGGTAAAACTGAATTGGTAGGGCCCCTCTGCATGCATAGGAACCAAATAACTTCCGATACTATAGGTCAGCCCTCTTTTGACCCGGACTTCTTTCATTAAGCGTGCGCTAAAACCACTACCGCCTAATATATGATTGCCTACATAGAGCGCATAATAATCCTCATCGCCTCTTTTTATAGCGGGTTGCCCCATCAACACAGTGGTTTGGGTCGATGCATGATTGTCCCGGACTTCAATTTTGGCAATGGCATTGGCCTGAGGTAAATCGGCTACTTTTTCACCCACCGGCAGGACACTGGAAATTTTTTCCGCATAGTTTCTTGCCTGAGTTTCATCTAGATCACCGACCATGGCCAGTACGGCATTTTTTGCCACATAATATTGTTTATAATAGTTCACCAAATCGTTTCGCTGTATGGCTTTTAAACTTTCCTTGCTGCCTCCAGGCGGTGTGCCATAGGGATGCTCGGCATAGAGTGACTCATAAAAAAAACGGGAGGCCTTTTTCGATGGTGTCTGCTCAATATAATCCAACTCCACCTGCATACGAGCACTTTCCCTTTGTAGCGCTTCTTCCGGGAAACTGGCGCTTGCCAATATTTCACTGAGCAGGCTTAAGGCGCCGTCTCGCTGTTTTTCAAAGCTTAAAGTGCGGATATTAACAACGGCCATATCTCGATAACTGCCATTACCGTAATCAACGCCCAGGCTGGCGAATTGTTCGGCAATCCGATCAGCAGTCAATTTCGTGGTGCCTTCAAAAATCAAGCCATTAGTGAGCTTTGCCAGTCCGGCCAGGACCTTGCCATCCTTAGATTTATAACTGCTGTCCCTTGCTGCGCCGGCGTCAAAAATTAACCGGAAATCAATCATAGGCAAGGTGTCTGCCTGTTGATAAAGCACCTTCATACCATTTGCTGTGTACCACTGGCTTATTTTACCGACTTTCAGGCTTTCCTGTGCCTGCTTCGATTCAGCCGCATAACTATATCCGCTAAACAGCAACAGAACTGCAGTTATCATCACAAGTAATTGACTGAACTTTTTTCTAGAGTCGTTCATCTTAGTTTACCTGCTCCGATGTCTGTGACTTGTCAATGGGTTTCAAACGGGCAATCGTCAAGGTTCTGGGCACTAAATACTTTCTGGCCACCTGCTGAACCTGTTCTGCGGTAATGGCCTGAATTCGCTCAACGTATTTTTTTTCTTCTTGCCAGCCAATGCCAACAGTTTCGGCAATACCAATTTTCATCGCCTGATAGAACATGGAATCCTGCTCATAAACCGCCGAGGAGATAACCTGTGCTTTGACTCTTTGCAGTTCCGCTTCCGAAATGAGCTTATGTTTGACATCTTCAATTTCATCCAGCAAAGCCTGTTTTAATTCTGCCATGGGCACACCCTTAGCCGGAACGCCATCCAGAAGAAACAGTGTTTGCATTCTGGAATCAAGGGAATAACCGGCACCGGCAGAAGTTGCAATTTTACTGCCCCGGATTAAATTTTTACTAAATCGGGCACTATCACCGCCATCCAGAATTCCGGCCAGCAAATCCAGCGCATAAGGTTCCCATTTTTCTTCTGCGGTATTGATCACCGGTACTTTATAGCCCATAACCAGATAGGGCAGTTTGGCTTCCAGCTCCATTTCAATACGCTTGGTACCTTTTTGTTCCCGTTCAATACGCGGTTTGGTTGCTGCCACTTTGAATGGCTGCAATTGAGCAAAATATTTTTCTGCCAGTTTAAAAACGGCTTCGGGCTGGACATCACCCACCACTACTATCGTAGCATTATTGGGCGCATAGTAGCGCTGATACCAGGCTTTTAAGTCCTCAATATTCATATTTTTCAAATCATCCATCCAGCCAATCGTCGGATTATGATAACCACTATTATCAAAGGCTGTAGCATGAAACTGTTCATAGGTTAAAGACTGAGGCTTATCGTCAGTACGCATGCGACGTTCTTCCATAACCACCATAATTTCTTTACTGAACTCATCTTCGGGTAATACCAGTCCTCGCATACGATCGGCCTCGAGTTCGAAACTGACAGGCAAGCGGCTTTTTTCCAGCTTTTGATAGTAGGCGGTGTAATCTCTCGAAGTAAATGCATTATCATCACCACCATTTCGAGCAATAATTTTATTGAATTCTCCCGCAGGGAATTTTTTCGTGCCTTTGAACATCATATGTTCCAGAACATGAGATACCCCGGTGGTACCACCACTTTCATAGCTTGCACCCACTTTATACCAGACTTGAGAAACCACGACCGGTGCTCGATGATCGGGCTTCACAATGACTTTCAAACCATTTTTTAAGATCTTTTCAACCACCCCGTTGCCGACATTTTTTACCTCTGTCAACGGTTTTGCCTGAAGCTGATTGCTGCTAAGCATCAATAAAGCACTGACTAAAAGCGTAAGAAAGCTAGCTCCCAGCCAGTTTTTTGAACGGTTATTTATAACAGTAGTTTCCATCATAGAAATTTTCTTCCTAACTCCTGATTGTCTGCCAAGATATCTGTTGAGCGCACATCATTTGTTCCATAATGGAACAAATGATGAATACGGTGACATAGATACTAGGTTTATTGTGTAAAATCTAGGATAATATTAAGCTATTTTATTTTAAAGTCTATCCAAAATGTGCCATTTACATCATGTTTAGTTTTACAAAGCGTAATAAAGAGACCGATAAAAAGGAAAACAGTTCCGCTGATTTACCTGATTCGGACGATAATGAAGCTCAGGACAGTAGCGGTTCTGAGCCAGAGACCAAGAAAGGGCTGTTTGGTCGCCTGAAACAACGCCTGAGCAAAACCCGCAACTCGATTACCGAAGGTATCAGTAATGCGGTGTTGGGTAAAAAAGAAATTGATGATGAGCTGCTGGAAGAAATAGAGACCCAACTTCTGGTTTCCGATATGGGCGTGGAAGCCACCATGTCGATCATTGACAGTCTGACGGCTCGCATATCCCGCAAACAGCTTTCTGATGCCGAGTCGTTATTCCAGGCACTGGAAGAAGATATGAACACCCTATTGGCTCCTGTAAATATTCCTTTTGCTGTCGATACCAGTAAAAACCCCTATGTTATTCTGATGGTTGGCATTAATGGTGCGGGTAAAACCACCACTATTGGCAAACTGGCGAAAAAGTTTCAAAATGAAGGCCATTCAGTCATGCTGGCCGCTGGTGATACCTTTCGGGCCGCTGCGGTTGAACAATTACAGGTCTGGGGAGAACGTAATAATATTCCGGTCATCGCCCAACATACCGGCGCAGATTCCGCCTCCGTTATTTATGATGCCATAGAAGCCGGAAAAGCTCGTGGTATTGATATTGTTATTGCCGATACCGCAGGTCGTCTGCATACCCAGTCCAATCTGATGGATGAACTGGCCAAGGTCAAACGGGTGGCAGCCAAGGTTGACGCTTCCGCGCCCCATGAAATCATGCTGGTAGTGGATGCCGGAACTGGACAGAACGCCTTGAATCAGGCGGAACAATTTAACCAGACCGTTGGTTTATCGGGAATTACCGTGACCAAGCTGGATGGTACCGCCAAGGGCGGCATCATTTTTGCCATTGCCAAAAAACTGGGCATTCCCATCCGCTTTATTGGCGTCGGTGAAAGCATTGATGATCTCAGGGCCTTTGACGCCAAAGAATTTGTCAGCGCCCTGTTAAGTCGGGATGGCTCCAGTTAGATTATAGGTTATACTTCAAGTATGCCTTCACCCGGTTATATTTTTAAGCGTGACCGGGCATAATAATTAGAATAGTAAGGAAAATAATCTCTCCATGATTCTGTTTGATCAGGTCAGCAAGCGCTATGAAGGGGGAAACGAAGCCCTCAGCAATGTTAATTTTCATCTGCACCCCGGAGAAATGGCGTTCTTGACCGGTCATTCCGGTGCTGGTAAAAGTACTTTACTAAAACTCATCGCCCTGATAGAACGCGCCACCACAGGTAACGTCATTGTTGGCGGGAAAAACCTGAATAAGGTGAGCCGTCACACCCTGCCATATCTGCGTCGCAATATAGGCATAATTTTCCAGGACTACCAACTGCTCTACGATAGAACCGTTTTTGATAATGTCGCTTTACCCCTGATCATCGGTGGCTTTTCATCCCGTGAAGTAAAAAAACGCGTGCATGCGGCATTAGACAAAGTCGGCCTGCTTCGGTTTGAAAAAAAATACCCAATTACGCTATCGGGCGGTGAACAGCAACGAGTCAGTATTGCCCGCGCGGTGGTTAACAAACCCGCCCTGTTATTGGCGGATGAGCCCACCGGAAATCTGGACCCGGACCTCTCCCGTGAAATTATGGATTTATTCCTGGCCTTTAACCAGGTTGGCGTGACGGTATTAATTGCCACTCACGATATTCCGCTGATCAATCAGCTGGATAAGCGTATTGTTCATCTTAGTCACGGACAATTATTAACGGTGGAAGAATAATTCAATGGCGATGAATCACGACACCTCTTCATCCGAAAATTCAGCCGGCAACCAGGTGCAACTGCGGCAATTGCAACCTTCTTTTTCCTCTCGCTTTAAAGAATTTTTCATTCGTCATCTGCAGGTGTTTTTTTATTCTCTGGGTCTGTTGAGCCGTAGTCCATTTTCCACGCTAATGACTGCCGCAGCTCTGGGAATAGCACTGGCTCTGCCCGCAGGTCTGTATGTGATCCTGGATCATGCTAAACAACTGAGTGGCGATTTTGACAGTATTAACCAGATTTCTCTGTTTATGAAAAAAGAGGTCAGCGAAAAAACAGTCAAAACCATCCAGAAAACCTTAGAAAAATATCCTGAAATTGCTCAGGTCAAACATATTAGCCGCGAAGACGCATTAAAGGAATTTCAGGAAAATTCAGGTTTTGGTGATGCTTTAAAAGCCTTGAAAAAAAATCCGTTACCGCATTTATTGGTGGTTTATCCCAGCCTGATCCACAGTGAACCGGAACAAATTAATGCCCTGTTGGCAAAACTGAAACAGATCAAACAGGTCGATATCGTGCAGCTGGACATTCAATGGTTGCAAAGACTTTATGCCATTATCCATATTGGTCAAAGAGGTATATTAATCATTGGTGGTCTGCTGGCCCTGGCAGTATTGTTGATTATCGGTAATACCATCCGCCTGGCCATTGAAAATCGTCGCAAAGAAATTGTCGTTATAAAGCTGATTGGCGGCACCGACAGTTTTATCCGCCGACCATTTCTTTACACCGGTTTCTGGTATGGTTTATTTGGTAGCCTGATCGCAGTTTTACTGGTTAATATTTCTCTAATTATTATGAATGATCCGCTCACACATTTGTCGTCCTTATACGGGAGTAACTTATTTTCCCTGGGACTTATGGGGATTCAGACCAGTAGCACTCTGCTATTATCCGGTTGCCTGCTCGGTTTACTGGGCGCAAGATTAGCCGTTGGCAAACATCTGAAAGAAATTGAACCCAAATAGCACCTGCCTGGCAATCAATGCTTGTCTGTTTTTTCTTTATTTCGAGAGTAAAAATAAACAATCAGGTTTTTTGACAAAAACATGAAAGAGATAAAGACCAGACCAATAAGAAAGCCCAACCAGGGTTTTTCCTTTAAGATGGTAATAAACCAGATTGTATTTCCCATTAAAAGCGTCCTTCCTCGAATTTTTATGCGGTTATTATATCGCTTCCGTTCAGCCCTATTCAGTAATATAACTCACATAAAATTTGTTGCCATACAAACGATACAGCTTGAGCAGTAAGATGTCTTTGGCTACCCTATAAACATATAGCTGATCCTAAAGTATTTGTCCCAATAACCGATCTATCTATTAGCCGTTTTCAAATGAGCTATTTTGACTATTAATGTGAGCAATGTATGTGGTGGAATAGAAATAAATTCAGGATCCAGGAACTGGAATCAAAAATCCGTGATTTAGAAAGTGAAAATGAATCGCTCAACACTGATATCCAGGCCCTTAAGGACTCGACCGCTGACATCGTTGACGGCTACTGCCATGAGGTTGTCGCTGACCTCACCCATACCGAAGTCAACAAGTTAATATTTTCCTCGATCCATGCCCTGGATTTGATCAGAAGCAACAATGCGGAATATAGCAACTTACTAAAAAATGAAAGTACTCGCCTCGTTGAAACCTCTTCATTATTTGATCAAAGCACTATGATATTGGACACCATCAGCTCTGATCTTAAAAAAATTGAACAGGAAGCGGCGCAAAGCAGGGACAAAATCAACCAGCTTAATGAGGAGGTTCTGGGCATATCCGAATTTGTGGTGTTCATTAAAAACGTTTCCGATCAAACCAATCTCCTGGCACTAAATGCTTCAATTGAGGCCGCCCGAGCCGGGGAACAGGGCAGGGGCTTTGCAGTGGTTGCCGATGAAGTTCGGGTTCTGGCCCAGCGAACCAATGACGCAACCAGCGAAATTACCGAGCTGGTTCAGACCATCACCTCCAGTACAACGGATACCAAAGAACAGATCGGTGGCATTTCTGAACTCAGTCAGTCCAATGCCCAAAATACCGATATAGTGCTGTCTACCGTAAAAGAAGTGATTAGTCTGGCCAGACACATGCAATCAATTATTCTCAAAACCTCCACCGGCAGCTTTCTAAATACCGTTAAACTGGATCATGTAATCTGGAAAAATGAAGTATATCAACGCTTTATGAAGCTTTCGGACAAAACTATTGATGACTTTTCTGATCATCATAAGTGTCGTCTTGGGCAATGGTACTATCATGGCCAGGGGCATGATATTTATTCCCATTTCCCCAGTTTTAAAGCGCTGGAAGCACCTCATGCAGAGGTACATCAATATGGCATTGAAGCACTTCAATATGCCCAGGATGGTGATAAAGATTCCGGGCTATCGACACTTGATAAAATGGAAGCAGCCAGCAATAAAGTGATGCAGATACTCGTTGATCTGGCTAAAGAAATTGATGCCATGGATATTTCCGATTACAAACAGGCTGACAACGAAGGTGACGTCCTG
>Ga0316204_10005845_pt1 | contig 19727 bp, 15 predicted proteins | sample 6monrhotite_MG_2_FD_205661 | JGI IMG/M metagenome (GOLD analysis project Ga0316204, IMG submission 205661) | Microbial mat bacterial communities from mineral coupon in-situ incubated in ocean water Damariscotta River, Maine, United States -... | ecosystem: Environmental > Aquatic > Marine >...
CTGTGTTTATCATCCATTTCAGGCTGCGAATGACAGGTGAAACATGTAAAATCCGCATAATTGGATGGGTTAGCATGGCATTCCACACAATCGTTCCACGCCTGCTGGTGTTTTCCGCTATAAATAGGGAAATATTGGCCATCATGGTCAAATTCCGCAGGAGTCCATCCCGGATTGGTAGTATGGCAGGCCACACAATCTGTTGGAAAATTTGCCGCCAGGTGATTGGGGTTATTCGTTTGATCGTAATCAGATTGATGGCAGGAAACACATTCCGGTGATGTGTCTGAATAATTGGGTGTGGTATGGCACTCGGTACAATCCTGAATATTATGGCCCTGGGTTAGTGGGAAAAAGTCATGGTTAATAACTGCCGGCATCCAACCCGGGTTTGTGGTATGACAGACTACACAATCTGTTGAGTACCCTGATGTTGTATGATTGGGGTTCTGAGTACCCGCATAATCTTCCTGGTGACAGGAAACGCAATCAGGAGATGTGTCTGCATAATTGGGTGTGGTATGGCACTCGGTACAATCCTGGATATTATGGCCCTGGGTTAGTGGGAAAAAGTCGTGGTTAATAACTGCCGGCATCCAACCCGGGCTTGTGGTATGACAGGCTACACAATCTGTTGAAAAACCGGAAGTGGAATGATTCGGGTTTTGCGTCGCGGCGTAATCTTCCTGGTGGCAGGAAACACATTCAGGAGATACATCTGAATAGTTGCCCGTTGTATGGCATTGCGTACAATCTTGTATGTTGTGTCCCTCGGTTAACGGAAAAAAGTCGTGGTTTATGCTTTCGGAATCCCAGCCAAATCCAAGCGGATTATGGCATTCAATACAATCAGTTGAAAAGCCTGCTTGTTGGTGATTTGGGTTTTGGGTAGCCGCATAATCATCCTGATGACAGGCTATACATTCATTTCCCAAAGGGTCAATTCTAAGATTGCTACTATCTGTGTTATGGCACTCAATACAACTAAGATTATTATGAACCCCAACCAGAGGAAAACCATTTGCTTCATGGAGTTCGGGAATATTGTCTACCAGCCAGGTTTCCGAAGTATGACATCTTACACAATCATTCCCCACAGATTGGCTGTGAATATCTGCATGACAGGAAGCACAATCCATAGGTGCCTGGTCAAAAACCATGGTGCTATGGCATAGTTTACAATCTACATTTGCATGAGTTCCCTCTAATTGAAAATCGGTTTTACTATGGTCAAATTGAATGGTTTGGTAGTTGATGTTCCAACCTCCCGGATGATGACATTTAACACAATCCATATCCAGGTCATCACCATGAGGTGACTGGGCTAAAAGTGGTAAGCAGCCCAATAATAGGAATATTAGAGATGACAGTCTATACATTTAAATTTACCTAGTTTGTATATTACCTCTGTTTCTCCATTTTCAGAAGCAACTTCATGACAAGCACTACAAGAAATTTTTGCATGTTCCCCTTCCAATGGAAAGGCGGTACGGTTATGGTTAAACTTTTTTGGAAACCAGCTATCCGTTACATGGCATCTTGTGCATTCTGTTACTCCCTCTATGGCAAATGTATCATCATGAATATTTTCATGACAAGTTATACACTGCCCCCCTAATTTGTTAAACGTTTGTTTAAAGGTAGTATTGTTATCGGACTTAACAAAATGACATTCTCTGCAATCTACCTCGGTGTGTTTGCCGTCTAACGGCCATTCTGTTAGGGCGTGATCAAAATTGACCAGGGTCCAGGCTTCATTTATATGACATACTTTACATTCATCATTGGGATAGTATTTTTCACTTATGTACCCCTCATGGATATCCTGATGGCAATCTATGCAGTCTGTGCCGAGATTTCTGAAGCTCCATCTGTCTTCCTTTTCGCTTACATGGCAGGCAAAGCAAGGGGTTGCATTATGCGCCCCTTCTAAAGGAAAGGAAGTAGTTTGGTGTTGTTCAAGTGTGTAAAGGCTGTAATCAAAGCCATTTTCCAATGAATGGCATTCCACACAATCAGGAGAAACATCATTTACCTTGAATTCTCCCCTGTGGTAATCATCATGGCAATTTTTACAAGCTGAAAAGTCTATTGGAGTAGAAAATCTTTTTTCATGACATTGCCTGCAATCTACGGCAACATGTTTTCCTTCAAGAGGATAATCTGTGACAGTATGGTCAAAGAAATCCATAGATCTTAAGGATAGAAAGCTGCTTTCCCTGTGACATTTTACACATTCATTCCCATATTCCCCATTGTGTACATCCGTATGGCAGCTTACACAACTGTTTTCACTGATTCTTCTTTTATCCTGAAAAACGGTCAGAGGATTATTGGTTTTAGCATGACATGCAAAGCAATCTGTAGTTTGATGACTCCCTTTTAGCGTGAAATTGGTCGAATTATGATCAAAATTTTCTAAACCTGCAAAAGCCGTAAAGGAAGCCTCCGTATGGCATTGCGAACACTGTCCCGGTAATTGTTCATTATGAGGGTCTTCATGGCACGACATACAATCATCAAAAGGAATATCTTTAAATATTTGAAAATCCTTACCATTTCTTGTGGTTATCTGGTGGCATTCAATGCAATCCACATTCAAATGCTCTCCTTCTAATTTATAATCGGCCGTATCGTGGTCAAAATTTGAAGCGGGTTTAAAAGCTTCCATTGTATGGCATGCCATACAATCATTGGTAAGGGTTTTTTGGTGCACATCATCATGACAGGATAGACATGATTCATCTAAGCCCAGGAATGTGTTTTTTCGCTTTTTCAGTTCTCTATCCTGGATATTTTCAGAAATATGGCATTTTTTGCAATCCACTTCCTCGTGTTTACCCTCTAATTCATAACCGGTAAGGTCATGATTAAAGGCATCTTCATCAAAACGGATCATATCAAAATTACGCCCGTGGTGATCACTGTGGCATTCAAAACAATCCTTTTTAACTACACTGGAATTGGCGTGATATCCGTCTTTTTTGTTGATCAGGGATTGTATTTCCTTATGACACTCCAGGCATTTCTTGTCAGATACTTTGTCCCCAAGATCATGGCACAGCGTGCAATTGCTCATCCCTTCAAGATCTGCATGAGATTGAGACAGGTCACCGGGGGAAATTTGACCATAACCCATGGTGAGACTAAAAACAAAAAGGTAAATGGTATGTTTAAAACTGTTGTTCAATCCATTTATTTATAAGATTTCAGGACATGACCAAAACGTTTGGTTATCTCTATGCCTGCATTTTGTAAAAAACTAGTGGGTAATTCCCCACCTGCAAAAATGTATACAAGATCATTTTCGATTTCCGTAGCTGCGTTTCCTTCGATGCTCATCAATACACTTTTCTCATTTATAGATACCAGGTTGGAGTTATACATGACCCGGATCGATTTATCTGCTATGGCCAGCTCAATTTTTTCCCTGTTTTTGGGCTTCAGCCTGGAGAATTTATCTTTTCTATATGAAAGGATAACTTGATTATTGTTTTGTAATAATAAAAGCGCAGATTCAATAGCTGAATCGCCTCCTCCTACAACAATTATTTTCTTCTCCTCTATCCGTTCAGGTTCAAGCAATCTGTAAGCTACATTCTGTGAATCTTCGCCCGGAATACCAAGCTTTCTGGGTGTTCCTCTTCGACCAATAGACAACAGTACCTGGTTACAAACATATTCAGTGCCCTTATTTGTTACTATTTTAAAAGTTTCGCCTTCTATAGGAGTAATACTTTCAACCTTAGTGTTTTCAAGAATTTCCAAATTTTGTTCAGAAATTACTTTCTTCCATAATTGAAGCAATTCGTCCTTGGAGGTGTCATATAATTTCGCCTTCCCGTAAAGCGGTAAATCCATGGGTGAAGTCATTACTATTTTTGCCCTTGGAAATGTGTAAACTGTTCCCCCAAGGGAATCTTGTTCCAGTGTTATACTGGATAATCCCTGCTTTTTAGCCTCAAGTGTTGCGGAAATCCCTGCGGGGCCGGCACCTATTATTACTACATCTAAAACATTTTCTTTAGATGGTTTTTTCTGCTTTGCAATATTTTCCATCGCCTGCTGGCCCTGTTCTACGCTATTCTTAATCAATCCCATGCCACCTAATTCTCCGGCTATATACATTCCTTTGATATTAGTCTCGTAGTCTTCACTGACGTGAGGAAGATCTACACCTCTGGTTTCTGTGCCTATACGGAGGGATATGGCTTCAACGGGGCATGCGTGAAAGCAGGCACCATGTCCAACACAATTGGAAGTATTAATTACGGTTGCTATTCCATTGGTAATTCCTATGATGTCTTTTTCGGGGCATGCGGTGATGCAGGCGCCACTGCCAATACAGGCTATAAGATCAATATGCGGATGCAGGGAGATGGGTTCAAATAACCCCTCTTCCTTCGCAACAGCAACTTTTTTTACTGTCTCAAGGGACTTCTTGCTTTTTCTTCTCAGATAGAAGAATACAGTGAAAGCACAAAGAAAAAGCACTACACCATACACTATGATCTGTTCTAATAACACTTCATCCATCAGAAAATCCATTTATAACCAAAGGCAAGTGTAACCGCCACATGAATGACCACAATAATGAGCATAATCAAAGCAAAGGGCATGTGCGCCACATGCCAGTACTTAAATAGTTTTTGCATCATTTGTAATCTGCCTATTTTATTTGAAAGTACTATTTCCTTTCTTACCATTTGTAATATAGCATTCCTGTCTTTTTTGGGAAGGTCCTTGCGGCCCAGGACTTTTTTTAAATACCCCAGTTTTTTTCGGTTGTCAATTGTGTTTTCTTCACTCATCAAATCAGTAACAATAGTAATGGTATTCGACTCCAGATTAAATCGCTGATGGAGTACCACCGCCAAATCTGTTTTCATATGCTGAAGTTCGTTCATGCTCAATTCCCGACCTTCAATTGTTCTTGGTATCTGGTTATAAATAAATCTGCCAATTACGCCGCTAAGGACCACTGCCACCATGCTCCAAAAGGCAACGGATACAATGCCTCCAAATTTAAATGCGGTGTGAAAGAGCACCAGAATAGGGCCAAGAGTACATAGGAAAATATGAAATTCAAGAAGGTATTTAAGTCTTATTTGTTTGGCTAAAAAATTGTAGCGTTTCCTGGCAATGTATATTACTACCCCAAAGAGAATCATAAATGTACCGATAATACCTAAACCCTGGCCATATATGCCACTTGGTTTAAACCAATTATGTCTGGGGTGATAAAACCGCTCTTCCAATGGAGTGCCATAGTAGGTATAACCCGTATAAAATAAATATAGGGTAACTACTAAAACTATTATAGCCATAGTAGTGAGGTAGGTTATGTGAACGGTTTTTTTCAAACCAATATCAATTAATACTTTGGACGATCTATCTAGTAACGATCGAATAAAATAAAAATTGGATGATTTAGGTCAAAAATTAGGAATCCTTGGGAAATACCCTGAAAATATGAACCGGAATGCCCTTATATGTAGTAGTTTTATCTAAGTGCATTCCATTGTTAAGAGCAACTTTTTGCGACCCAATATTGTCTATGTGTATGATAGAAATTATGGACTCTGCCAATTTACGGTCAAAGCCGTATGACTTACACTTTTTTGCCGCCTCTGTAGCGTATCCTTTTTTCCAATACTCGGGTAAAATAGAATACCCTATTTCTAATTCCTGAATTTCATCAACCGTTTGAATCAGGAGGCCGCACATCCCAATTAGTTGACCACTATCTTTACTTATTAATGAATTAAGTCCGCCTAAATTATTTTCATAGCGGGTGAAAACTTTGGTAAACCAATTCCGGCATGCCACATCAGGTTCAGAATTCTCTCCTGCAAAATACCGTGAACTTAAGGGTTCCTGGTGAAATGGCAACCAGGCATTAAAATCTGATTTTGATACTTTGCGGAAAATAAGCCTTCTACTTTCCTCTCCTTCCAGAAGTAAGTTCATTTAGTAACTTTTTACATTCTAATATATTCTATGCGATCGCCAACTTCCAAAGCATATTGTTTGCGTTGTCCGGCATTAAGTTCCAGTACATATTGAACCGGGACTTCAGACGAAAGGCTGGACTCATCCAGAGGTTGCGCATTTTCCTTATAGCTTGCAATCTTAAGTTCCTCATCTATAAAAATAAGATCGAGTGGTATTTTGGTGTTTTTCATGTAAAAAGAATGAAAGACTACATCCGGAAAGATAAAAAACATCCCCTGATTTAATTCCATAGACTCCCTGTACATAAGGCCTGTCTGGGTCTCATAATCAGATTCAGCGATTTCGATATTGTATTTTACGATAACAGAGTCTGATTGTGCCTTATAGATGGTGAGTTCTCCCTCTTTTGTAAATGTTATGGGCTCTGTTTTGACTACTTTTTTCTCGTCATCCTTGCAGCCACTAAGGGTTAAAAGGGCAACAACCAACCAAATACCAATCAATTTTAGTATTTTCATCTTACCATATACTAACTGGAAGTTCATCAGGCCGTAATACTTTTTTTTCTGAACATAAAATACAACCCAACAAGAATAAAAGGAATACTTAACCATTGGCCGGTTGATAATAATCCTAATGATTCTTCAAATCCACCCTGACTTTTCTTTACAAATTCTACAAAGAACCGAATGGTCCAAAGCAGTACCAGGAATAAACCAAATAAAAATCCGGATTGATTCTTTTTATCGGTCTTCCAGTAGAAGTAGTACAAGATCAGAAAAACAAATATATAAGCGACACCTTCATACAATTGCGCAGGATGTCTAAAAGGAATAGCACTAAAATAATCAGCAAATTTTGGATTATTTTCCAGGGCAGCATAGGCCGCATTAACAGTCTCTTCTTTGGTAATCTGTAATGCGGATGCTGCTGGCATATCATCTGAATCGCGCACAAATTTAGTCGCAAAAGCAAAATTTTCATCAGTTATTTTACCATTTATTTCAGAGTTAAAGAAATTGCCTAACCTTACGAAAAAAGCTCCAATAGCTACGGTAATAACCACCCTGTCTAAAACCCATAACATTTTAAGGTCTTTGTATTTTCTGCTCAAAAGATACATGCCGATAATAATACCGATAGCTGCACCATGGCTGGCCAGACCGGTAAAACCGGTAAACTCATAACCATTTATAATGCCGAATAATGTACTTCCAACACGCTCTTTAATAGGAAGCAGAATCTCCACAAGATGGTTTTTGTAATAGGGCCAGTCATAAAAAAAGACATGTCCCAGGCGTGCACCAAGCATTGTTGAAAGTACCGTGTAAATAAAAAGGGAATCTAGTTGTTCGAGGGATTTTTTTTCGTTTAAAAAAATCTTTTTCATAATATACCAACCCAGAGCAAAGGCTACTATCCAAGAAAGATTGTAGTATTTAATTTGTAAAACACCAATTTTGAAAAGGGTATCATCCGGATTCCATATAAAACCTAAAAAATACATAGTGAAGCTATTAAGCGGCTAAGATAAGAAAATTGAACAGAGGCCAAAGGCAAAAAGCAGCTTAACTTTCATGGACCTTTTTTGCCTTTTTATGTTGATATAAGAATTAAACCATAGCCTAATTATATCTGATTTTAAAAGGTCAGGGTACGGGATCATAACCTTGTCCACCCCAGGGATTGCAACTGAAAATACGTTTTATGGCCAACCAACCTCCTTTAAAAAGGCCGTGTTTTTTTAGGGCCTCAAGCGTATATTGAGAGCATGTTGGGGTATATCGGCAAGTAGCAGGGGTTAAAGGTGAAATTACCAACTGGTAGAACCTTACAAGAAAAATAAAGGGCGCGATTAGAATTTTTTTCACCTTGAGGAATATTTTTAAAGACTAGTTTTTAGTGCCATTAGTAATAGGAATTTCATAAAAAACAGCTCGCAAGGATTTATCCCTGGGATACTGCAATTTATGAGGAGACACTAAAAGTTGTGCCCTCTTTGCTGTCTTTTAGCTGAACACCAAGGGCTGCTAGCTGGTCCCTTATCTTATCAGATGTACCAAAATCTTTATTGGCACGGGCTTCATTGCGCAATTGAATGAGTAATTCTACCACACCCGATAACTTTTCTGAATCCTTTCCACTATCATTTTTGTTCTCCAGGCCAAGTACGTCAAATACAAAACTATTCATGGTCTCAATGAGAATTTTTTTATCCTCTTCAGAAAGCTGTTCTTTTCCTTCTTTTATGAGGTTGATATGTTTAACTCCTTCAAAAAGGTTTGCAATTAGAATGGGGGTATTAAAATCGTCATTCATTGCATCATAACACTTTTGCCTCCATTCCTTAATATCAAAATCTGAATTAGCACCGGTATTTAAACCGTCCAGACCCGTAATAGCTTCCATAAGCCTTTGATACCCTTTTTCTGAGGCAAGCAGTGCTTCATTGCTTAAATCGAGAATACTGGTATAATGTGCCTGCATCATAAAAAAGCGCACGACAGAAGGAGAAAATGCTTTGCTAAGTATGCTATTATTGCCGGTAAAGATCTCATTCGGGAGAATATTATTCCCGGTAGATTTTGCCATTTTTTTACCATTTAAGGTAAGCATATTGGCATGCAACCAATATTTTACAGGAGAATGACCATTACTGGCCTCTGCCTGGGCTATTTCGCATTCGTGATGAGGAAATTTAAGATCCATTCCACCGCCGTGAATGTCAAAATTCTCACCAAGATATTTTGTGCTCATCGCCGTGCATTCAAGATGCCATCCCGGAAAACCATCTCCCCATGGAGAAGGCCATCGCATAATATGTTGTGGTTCAGCCTTTTTCCATAAAGCAAAATCCTGTGGGTTTTTCTTTTCGTCCTGAGCCGCGAGTTCCCGTGTATTTGAGATCATGTCTTCCAGCTTTCTGCCACTCAGTTTGCCGTATTCATAATCTTCATTAAACTTCTTAACATCAAAGTAGACAGAATCGTTGATTTCGTAGGCATAGCCTTTGTCCAGGATCTCCTTAATGATCTCTATTTGTTCAATAATATGACCTGTTGCTGTTGGTTCAATACTGGGAGGTAAAAAGTTGAATTTTTGAAGGATATTGTGAAAATCCACGGTATAGCGCTGGACAACTTCCATGGGCTCTATTTGTTCCAACCGTGCTTTTTTTGCAATTTTATCTTCCCCTTGATCAGCATCGTCTTCCAAATGACCTGCATCTGTAATATTCCTTACATAACGCACCTTGTACCCCAAATGCCTGAGGTATCGAAAGATCATATCAAACGACATAAAAGTTCTGCAGTTTCCGAGATGTACATTACTGTATACCGTGGGACCGCATACATACATACCTACATGCCCTTCATTAATTGGTTCAAATAGTTCTTTGGTACTGGAAAGGGAATTGTAGACTTTAAGGTGTTGGGTTTTATACAATTGCATTGTTGCTATATACAATTAGAAATTGGTCTCCATGTTGATGTAATCCAAAAACTCGCGTCTGGTGGCCTCTTCTTTAAATTTACCACCGTATTCTGCAGTTACAGTGCTACTATCCACATCGCGTATTCCACGTGAATTTACACACAAATGTTTAGCGTCTATAACGCAGGCAACATCTTTGGTGCCTAATACAGCCTGAAGTTCTTTTACGATTTGAATATTAAGTCGTTCCTGTACTTGTGGCCTTTTGGCAAAATAATCAACTATCCTGTTCATCTTGGAAAGTCCAACTACCGTACCTTTTGAAATGTAAGCTATATGTGCCCTACCAACAATTGGAAGTAGATGGTGCTCACAGGTAGAATAAACCGTTATATTTTTTTCCACCAACATTTCCCCGTATTTGTATTTATTCTCAAACGTAGAAGATTTCGGTTTTTTCTTCGGCTCTAAGCCTCCAAAGAGTTCTTTTACATACATTTTAGCCACCCTGTCTGGTGTGCCACTTAAACTATCGTCTTCCATGTCGAGGCCCAGCGTAAGCATAATTTCCCTGACGTTTTCACGAATGCGCTCAATTTTTTCTTCCTCACTTAAAACAAACGCATCTTTTCTCATTGGGGTTTGTTCAGACGAGGATTCATGATCGTTTCCTAAGTCTTCAAAATGTTCTTCCAATGTACTGTCTAATTTCATCCGGATACCTCTTTTTGGAAAGGCAAAGATATACATAATATGCCACTTTATAGCCTGTTTAGGGCGATACACAACATAAATTAGTGTTAAGGGGATGGACAAGGTATTTTTATAAATTCCAAATCGTATGCCTGTTCATGAAAGCTAAAAGCTTAATATTCTGTTTTTTAACAATTCTTGGGCCCTGTTCACTTATGGCCCAGGTAGCAGCTGATTGCAGCAATGCTGTACCTATATGCAATAATACTCCGGTTAATGGGGGTACACAAGGATATGGCGTAGATGATTTTAATGGAGCGGCAAGGAGTGGATGTCTGGAACAGGCAATAACTGGGACGATAGAGTCTAATTCTGCCTGGTATCGTTTTCGAACATCGGCATCCGGGCAATTAGGGTTTAATATAGGTTTTGATGCTTCCGAGGACTGGGATTTTGCCTTATACCGGGCAACAGACTGCAGCAGTTTGGGAGACCCTGTCCGTTGTAACTTCTTTGATAACAGTGATGCGGAAACATTTATGGGAGTAGGGGAAGACCCTACGGGAAATACAACCACGGTGCTTTATGAAGATTGGTTACAGGTAATGCCCGGAGAGGATTACTATTTAATGATCAATAACTATAGCAACATTAATTCGGGTTTTTCAATACAATTTTCTGGAGATATTTTTATTACTAACCCTTACGATGCGCTGGACTGTTCCATTATAAATAACCTTCTGGGACCTCCCCTGGCAGCATGTGATAATGAGAACGTTATTCTCGATGCAACCACGACCAATGCTTTAAGCTATACCTGGTATAGTGACACAGGATCAGGTTTTCAAACAATTGCAGGTGAAACAGGTCCAACGCTGCAGGTGCTCGTTTCTGCGATGTACAGGGTGGAAGTGATTACTACAACGATGACAAATATAATAAGCGATGTTCAGGTGGCTTTTAATGCATCACCTATTACAAATCCTGTCTCAGATGAAATAGTCTGTTCAGAATCTGCGGTATTTGATTTAACTCAAAAGGATAGTCAGGCCCTCGGTACTCAGGATCCTACAGCTTTCATGGTTACCTACCATAGTTCACTAAATGACGCTATTCTTGGCGTAAATTCATTATTAGCACCATATCCGTTAAGTATAGGCACTGAATCCGTTTATGTTCGTACCACTTCATTAACAAATCCGGGATGTTATGATGCTTCTGAGCAGTTTCAGTTGAGTGTTGTAGCAACTCCTGTTTTAAGCTTTGCTACAGACGTTTTTATCTGCGAAGATTCGGCAGGTGTAATCATAGGTGAAACTATCCCTAACTCTCAATACACATATTCCTGGGACACAGGAGAATCAACTCCCAGCATCACGGTCTTTCAGGCAGGAAATTATTCCTTAACGGTTACTAATAATCAATTGGGCCAATCCTGTTCGGCCACCAGTATTATCACAGTTGTTGTTTCCGAAACTCCGGAAATTACTGACGTTATTATAGATGACCTTCAAAACAACAATACTGTTGAAATTGTTACAGATGTGGTAGGCAGCTTTGAATATCAACTGGACAATGGAGCATTTCAGGCAAGTAATATCTTCACAAATGTCCCACCAGGAGTGCATACGGTTACCATTAATGATCTTAATGGTTGTGGTTCTGTAACGGAGACCATTACCGTAGTTGGATTTCCTAGTTTTTTTACGCCTAATGGTGACGGAACTAACGATTATTGGCATATTTTGGGAGTTTCCAATCTGGAAGACCCAATGGTTTATGTATATGACAGATACGGGAAACTCTTAAAACAGTTAGATGATAGCACACTGGGTTGGGACGGTACCTTTAATGGCATGGAATTGCCATCTTCAGATTATTGGTTTAAACTTACCTATACGGATATACATGGCCAGCGTGTTGAAGCCAGGTATATAAATAATCATTTTGCATTAAAAAGATAAATTTTTCTTTTTTTAGGTTGCTGTCCGTTTATCAATAAAGTGTAGAAAAACTTCGGCAAAACATACTAAAATTTAGACCATGGAGTTATAGTATTGATTATTTGTATAAAATTAGCCCCATAATCTATGCGAACACTTGTTAGCTTCCTGTGCTGTATGCTCCTTTTCTCTATTGGAGTTAAAGCACAGAACTCAGCAGATTGCCGCAGTGCTATCCCTGTTTGTGCCGATGCGCCTATTCTATCCTTGACGGATGGTCTTGGCGATATTGAAGATTTTGATCCTGATGTTATCAGGCAGACCGGTTGCCTGGAAAAAGGAAGTGTAAGTTCTGCCAACATTGAAAACAACACATCCTGGTATGTATTCAGGGCAGGAACAGACGGTCAGATTGGTTTTGATATAGAAGCGTTACCTGCACTTGGTACTACAATAACCTCAGAATATGATTTTGCTTTATACGGACCAGACACAGATTGTGCAGATATAAGTAATGGAACGGCACAACCCATTAGATGCAATTACGAAGTAAACAGTACAAACTTTACCGGGGTAGGAGTTAATCCGGAAAATGGTCAGGAAGGAGCACCACCTTTGACCGCCAACCAAAATACTTATGATGAATGGATAGATGTTACTGCCGGAGAAGTCTATTACCTACTGATCAACAATTTCAATACTAACTTTGATGGAAATCCTGAGCCTTTTTCTTTGACCTTTACAGGTAGTTCTGTTGATGCAGATCAGAATACAGCGCTTGACTGTACGCTTAGGGATGAATTTTTAGGACTCGATATTATTGCCTGCGAAGGTGATCCTGATATAACTTTAACCGCTTTAAATTCGCCGGCCGGGCCCGATATTGCCACAGTCACGTGGACGGTCGATTACGATGATGACGGTACTATAGATGCAACCCTGCCAGGCACAGGCCCACTTGGTGCAGAGTTGATAGTAAGCAGCCCAACCTCAGGGAGGTACTTTGTTTCAATATTAACTACACTTGCTACTACCATAACAGATGATATTTTAATTACATTTTATGGAATTCCGGTTTTACTGCCGGATCCTGACGGAATAGTTATTTTAGACGATTTATCGGATAGCAATAATGTAGAGTTTTTTGTAGATGGCGATGGCGAGTATGAATACGCTATAAACGGAGGTGAATTTCAGGATGAATCTGTATTTATGGATATCCCTCCCGGTTTGAATTCTGTTATAATAAACGACAAGAATGGATGCGGAACCACAGAGCCCATTGAATTTTTGGTAGTGGGATACCCTAAGTTTTTTACACCAAACGGAGATGGTATCCACGATGCATGGAATATCATTGGAATTGAGACGCTTACAGATCCGGTAGTTTTTATTTTTGACCGGTACGGCAAATTATTAAAACAACTGGATGAAACTACCATAGGGTGGGACGGGACTTTTAACGGAAGGCCCATGCCCTCATCCGATTATTGGTTCCGCCTTGAGTATGCCCGCGATGAAGATGGGGTGCAGGTGGCCAATACAATACGGACTCACTTTTCACTTGTGAGATAAAAAAAAGCCCTGAGATATCTCAGGGCTTTTTTTTATCTATTTAAGCTTAGAAATTAATGGTGTATCCGAAGCTATAATTATTCATAATTCCATTGACACTTGCCGGTGTCGATATTCCTACATCAGCAAGTTGAACATTAGCATCTCTCTCAGATCTGCTATAGGTAAAGTCTATTCTGCTGCCTCCGAAGTTATAACCTAAACCTGCCGAAAATCCATTTAAATCGCTTATAGTGATTTTATTTGCATAAGGACTTTGTTCATAACGATAACCGCCACGCAGACTTAATTGTTTTATACGGTATTCGCCTCCAATTCTAAAAGTAGATACCGCAGAAAGTTCTCTGCCAATCTGTGAATTAACTGTAGAAAAACTAGCATCTGATGTAGGGCGTAATTCGGCATTAGACATATCCTGATAACTGTAATCAAAACTTAAAAGGCCATTGGGGCCAAACACAAGAGCCATACTTCCATTAAACTTGCCGGGAGTCTTTACTTTATACCTTGGGAAAAGATTTACAATGTTGAAATCTATAAATCTTATATCCGGATTTTTTACAGGAGAATCCGAATTAATTCTTTGTGAAAAATCATCTGTTAAATCATACCATGTAGCGGATTGATAACTTCCTCCCAGTCTTATATATTTATTCAATTTTGCGATGACCCCGAGGTTGAAGGAAAATGCCTGACCCCTTGAGACAAGTAGGTTGTCAAAATTTATAGATTGAATTTCTGAAGCTGCATCAAAACCGCTCTCGCTTAACTGAGTGTATTTCTCATAATAAATACTATGAAAATTCAGTGAAGCGCCCATATATAGAAAATCCTTGTATTGAGTGCCAAAATTCATAGTGAACTTGCTGTTATACCCTCTTGTCGACTGTAAAAATTCCTGATTTACGGTGTTGTATTGAGCATTAGATATGTATTCGGTATTATTGTCATCATCAAAATCTACCGGATCAATTACCCCAGCCTGAAAACCTAAAAACGCCTGCTGTGATCCAAAACCAAGACTACTCCCTATATCAAGATAGGCTTCTTCAATTAACTCACCATCCTGAACAAATAAAGGGCCCAACGGCTGGCCCTGAGCATAGGCAAGAAAGTAATTGTCTATACCTTCATTACCATTCCCGGAGGCAAAAAACTGATTGCTAAAATTATTTACCAGATCATAGTTAAAAGCTAAGGAGTATTTCCTCCAATCAGAATTTTTATCGTAATTTTTAAATACCATAACACCCCCTACCTGATTAATTTTAAATGAATTGAGTCGGGTGCCACTTGTTCTCCCAAAGTAGGTTGCATCGTTATTACGATTGTAGTTTGTTCCGGTCATCGTAAACTGACTATTATTGAAAACCGCTGATCCGGCGGGATTGATATTCAATGCCGAAAGATCACCCCCAAGAGCTCCAAAAGCCCCGCTTAAGCCCTGAAAGCGTGTTGTTCCATGAGTGTTTTCAATACTATATCTGAGTACGTCATCAATATTCTGTGCACTTGCAGCCCCACATATCAATACCAGGATGAAAAATATATTTCTTTTCATTTTATAAAAATTTAATTCTACTGATTTTTGGAATTATTGTCTGCCCCTGCTTCCTGAAGATCTTGAAGAACCCCCTGAACTTCTACCGCTGCCGCCTGAACTTCTCATACCACCACCGGAACTTCTCATGCTTCCTGAAGATCTTGAAGATCCGCCTGAACTTCTATAGCCAGATGAGCTTCCGGAACTTCTGGATCCCGAACTTCTATAGCCACTTGAGCTTCTTGACCCTGAACTTCTATAGCTACCTGAGCTTCTAGAACCCGAACTTCTTCCGGAACTATAGCCGGAGGTTCTTGGCATAGAGGATGACGACCTGGAATAACCAGAACTTCTTTGAGTGGAACTTCCATAAGCCCTACTTGCTGTATTTGATCTACTGGTAGCGCCTCTGCTATAGGTGTTGTTGCCCTGAGAATATCTTCGGTAAGTATTGCTGTTTCGTGCGCTACTTGAATATCCCGGAACAGATCGGGTACTTCTGCTGGATCTGTATGCCCTGTTTCTATTTATGGCATCAGCACTAACTGTTCTTCTTGCCGTTGTGCCCGATCTATTTGCACTGGAACTTCGTGCTGAGGAAGCAGTTCTGCTTGTGCCTGTTCTTGAAATATTAGACCTGGAACTTGAAGCTGTTCTTCCATTTCCGCTGGTCAAACTAGACCTTCCCCTGCCTGATGTGAGATTAGATCTTCCTCTTAATGAATTTGAAGTTAAAGCATTAGTATAAGTATTGCCGTAATAACCTCTTCGGCTACTGTTGTATGAATATCTTCCATAACCATAGTAAGGATAGCCCCAACCATAACCGGGATAGCCCCAACCATAACCTGGATAGCCCCAGCCATAACCTGGATAGCCCCAGCCCCAGCCTGCACCCCAGCCCCAGCCCCAGGAAGGACCCCAATAACCACCCCAGCCCCAACCAGGATAGCCCCAGCCCCAGCCAGGATAGCCCCAGCCAAAGCCTATACCAACACCACCCCAACCCCAACCGGCGCCGTTGTAGTTATTAATAGTGACATTGGATGGATTATCACCCCATCCGGCGTATCCTTCGTAATCATTATAACCTTGATAATAATTTCCTTCCGGTACAACTGCAAGACTATCATTTACTACATCTCCTCCGTAATAGTCATCTACATCAGTAAAGACTTCGTCTTCCATGAATTCATCTATTTGATCCGCCTTCTGGCCAAAATAATCACCATAAATACCATCACCCTGCTGTTGTGTGGGCTGTTGTTTTTTCTTTGTATAGACCTGTTGGGTCCCTTCAGCATAGATACCATCATTATCATAATAGGAAGCCTCCTGATAGGAACCACAGGAAACCAATAATATGCCTGCAAAAAGGAGCGTTGCAGCCATTATTACTTTAGGGAGGGGTAGAGATTGTATCATCGCTTTAAATTTATATTGTTGAACATTCTAAAAATAGTTAGTTTTACCGAACTATTTCGATAATAAGGACACAAGATTTGTGCCAAAGTATATTTGATGGGAAAAAATTTAACTAAAAGAAGCGAGGATTATTCCAAATGGTATAATGAGCTCGTGATCAAGGCTGATATGGCCGAAAACTCAGGCGTTAGGGGATGTATGGTGATAAAACCTTATGGTTTTGCCATTTGGGAGAAAATACAGGCGGGCCTGGATAAGATGTTCAAGGATACGGGGCATCAGAATGCCTATTTTCCATTGTTTATTCCAAAATCATATCTGAATAAAGAAGCCAGTCACGTTGAAGGATTTGCAAAGGAATGCGCGGTAGTTACCCACTACAGGCTAAAAAATGCGGAGGACGGCAGTGGTCTTGTAGTAGACGAAGACGCTAAACTGGAAGAAGAACTTATTGTAAGGCCAACCTCTGAGACTATTATCTGGGACACTTATAGAAAGTGGATTCAGTCTTACAGAGATCTTCCGCTCTTAATAAACCAATGGGCCAATGTGGTACGATGGGAAATGAGAACACGCTTGTTCCTGCGTACGACTGAATTCCTTTGGCAGGAAGGGCACACGGCTCATGAGACCGAACAGGAGGCCATAGAAGAGGCCGAATTGATCCTGAATATTTATGCAGATTTTGCAGAAAATCATATGGCTGTCCCGGTGATCAAGGGAACAAAAACCGAAAGTGAACGCTTTGCAGGGGCGATAGAAACCTATTGCATAGAAGCCCTGATGCAGGATGGAAAGGCATTACAGGCCGGAACATCCCATTTTTTGGGTCAAAATTTTGCCAAAGCTTTTGATGTAAAATTTGCAACCAGAGAAGGAAAACAAGAATATGTCTGGGCCACGTCCTGGGGTGTTTCTACTCGCCTAATGGGTGCTCTTATTATGACACATAGTGATGATAATGGTTTGGTTTTGCCTCCTAAACTGGCCCCTATACAGGTAGTTATCGTACCCATATACAAAGGTTTAGAACAATTAGATGCAATCTCCGAAAGGATAAACCCTTTGGTAAAAGAATTGCAAAATAAAGGGATTTCAGTTAAATACGATAAGCGCGATACCCATAAACCCGGATTTAAATTTAATGAATATGAATTAAAAGGAGTTCCCGTTAGAATTGCTATTGGTCAGCGTGATATGGAGAATGGAACCTATGAATTGGCACGCAGAGATACGCTGGAAAAACAAGTTGTGCAAGCCGATGAGGTAGTTGCTAAAATTGAGTTTTTACTCGAGGACATACAGCGAAATATATTTGAAAAAGCCAGAAATTATAGGGAGGAACACATTACTGAAGTTGATGGGTATGAAGAATTTAAAAAAGTTTTAGAGCAGAAAGGAGGCTTCATTTCAGCACATTGGGATGGGACTTCGGCTACAGAAGAAAAGATAAAAGAAGAAACTAAAGCAACAATTAGATGTATTCCATTAGACTCCAATAATGAAGTTGGTAGCTGTATGGTTACCGGAAAACCTTCTGCAAAAAGGGTACTCTTTGCCAAGGCGTATTAAGAGTAGTCAAAAAAAAATATAATGGAGTTGGTATAGTAAAAAATAATTGTATTTTTGCATCCGCATTTATGCGCTCTAAAGGCCCGTTCGTCTAGGGGTTAGGACGCCAGGTTTTCATCCTGGTAACAGGGGTTCGATTCCCCTACGGGCTACGAAGAATATTGAAATATTGAAATGTGGTTAATGAGGACATGTTGAATAATGCATGTTTCATTTATTACTTGAACGTTTAAAAGAATAGTAATGGCCCGTTCGTCTAGGGGTTAGGACGCCAGGTTTTCATCCTGGTAACAGGGGTTCGATTCCCCTACGGGCTACAGAAAAAACAGGAAGCCCGAATAAATAAAATTTAAAAAAAGATGGCAAATCACAAGTCGGCATTAAAGAGAATCAGAAGAAATGAAGTTGTGCGATTACGTAACAGATATCAGCACAAAACCACAAGAAACGCAATTAAAAAATTGAGGAGTGAAACCGACAAAAAAGCGGCGGAATCACTTTTGCCAACTGTGGTGAGCATGATAGATAAGCTTGCTAAACGCAATATTATACATGCAAATAAGGCGGCTAATTTAAAAAGTAAACTTACAAAGCATATTGCTGCCATATAAGTATTTGAAAAACCTTTTTAAAGCCCTTGCCTAACGGTTAGGGCTTTTTTTATGGTTTGTTTAATGGTGTAATTGTTATTTATAAAGTGATTGCTTTTCCTGGTCATTATAAAGGGTAGTGGCAATAGCGAAATAGAAATCTGCTAAGAAATGATCCCTTTTTATCTTTGCGGTACTTATTCCAAATAAAAAATCCCAATGATCAAGAACCATTGGGATTTACTGTATTATGTGATATTTATTACTGACTCATAGTCAACAAAAACTCCTCATTATTTTTCGTCTGCTTTATGCGTTGCTCCATGAATTCCATAGCCTCAACCGGATTCATATCGGCAAGATATTTCCGCATTATCCACATACGTTGAATTGTATTTTCATCCAATAAAAGATCATCTCTTCTTGTAGAAGAAGTTACAAGGTCTATAGCAGGGAAGATTCTCCGGTTACTTATTCGCCTGTCTAATTGTAATTCCATATTACCGGTACCTTTGAATTCCTCAAAAATAACCTCATCCATCTTAGATCCGGTTTCCGTAAGGGCTGTTGCAATGATAGATAACGAACCACCGTTTTCAATATTACGCGCTGCTCCAAAAAATCGTTTTGGTTTGTGCAGGGCATTCGCATCCACACCACCACTGAGAACTTTACCGGAAGCAGGTTGAACAGTATTGTATGCTCTTGCAAGACGTGTAATGGAATCTAAGAGTATTACTACATCATGTCCGCATTCTACCAGTCTTTTTGCCTTTTCCAATACTATATTGGCCACACGAACATGTTCGGTAGCTTCCTTATCGAAAGTGGAGGCAACAACTTCACCGCTTACATTGCGCTGCATATCTGTTACTTCCTCCGGACGTTCATCTATCAAAAGAATAATCTGATAAACTTCAGGATGATTGGCTGCAATAGCATTCGCAATATCTTTCAAGAGCATCGTTTTCCCTGTTTTTGGCTGGGAAACAATCA
>Ga0316204_10005846_pt1 | contig 19725 bp, 21 predicted proteins | sample 6monrhotite_MG_2_FD_205661 | JGI IMG/M metagenome (GOLD analysis project Ga0316204, IMG submission 205661) | Microbial mat bacterial communities from mineral coupon in-situ incubated in ocean water Damariscotta River, Maine, United States -... | ecosystem: Environmental > Aquatic > Marine >...
TACAATTTCGCCAAACGACTCAAAACCCTCAAAGGGCTAACCTCATATGAATACATCATAAATATCTGGAAAAAAGAACCAGAACGTTTTAACATCAATCCAATCCATCACACTCTGGGACTAAACAAAGGGCAGTGATCGAGGTGTTTGGTGGAAAATACTTCTTAAATTGCAGCAGGATAAGAAGGTGACGATGAATGTTGTGATGGCCGATTCGACCACTATAAAATTCCATCGACATGGCGGCGGATTAAAAGGGGGCAGCAAAGTCGAGGGCGAAGCATAAGCGGATTTTCAACCAAATTTCACCTCGCAATGAGTGCTGATGGGCACATAGTTGACGGCTTTTTAAGTGGCGGCAATGTTGCTGATATATCTGTTGCAAATCAATTGGTTAGCGGAAGTTATGGCTGTTATATTTTGGAGGATAAAGGGTATGATTCTGATGCTCATCGACAGTTTTTAAGGTCGCAAAATAATGTGCCAGTTATCCCCGGAAGGAAAAATCGCAAGATCAAAATCGAATATAATAGAGAGCTTTATAAATTGCGCGGAGCTATTGAAAGATTCTTTGTAAAGCTGAAGGAAAACAGAAGGTTAGCATTAAGATACGATAAGTCAGACGATGCTTTTATGGGATTTATTGCTCTCGCTGCCATTAAAATAATAATTAGCTAACAATGTCTAGGAGTAAAAAAGGTCACCATTTGACAAAATCAGTCATTCACCGACTATTGCAGCAACCATTTTATTATGGTGAGATGGATATTAAGGGTGAAAGGCACATACATTGCCATAAGCCGCTTATTTCCAGGCAATTGTTTCTCGCATGTGAAGAGGTAAGGTTGGGCTACAACAAAAAACCATTCCGCTACGGTGGCAAAGAGTTCTTATTCCGAGGGCTGATTACTTGTACGACAAGCGGGAAAGTAGTGACATCGGATAAAAAGAAGGAGAAATATCCAAGTGGCAGGGTGGATGAGTGGACATACCTCATGTGCTGGAATCCTGATAAGCCTGAGAAAAAGCAGTGGGTGCGCGAGGAAAAAATTATTGAGCAAATCGAAGCTGTATTAAATCGCCTTGGTTTTAAAGACCCCGGCATGCTTGACGATGCATTGGATCACATTCGAGAGACTAATAAAAACAAAACGGCCTTTCATAACGATCAGCTGGGAAGATTAAAGAAGGAACACACTGATATTCAGAAAAACTGGATCGCTTGCTTGATCTACGTCTGGATGGTGAATTGAGTAAAGAGGACTTTGAAGCAAAAAAACGCCAGATAAAAAAGAACGGCAGTACGAAATAAGCCAATTGCTAACCAGCTATGATGTTGATGATGACCGTTGTAGCAAAGCCTGCAGTAGGATGGTAGAATTACTCTCAAATGCTGGGGAATACTGGCGTGGTTCGAACGTTAACGAGAAACGCGAGTTGCTCAATTTCGTGTTTTCGAACCTCGAAATGAAAGGAGCAACCCTTTGTTATACCTTGCGAAAACCAATAGACGAGTTCCTAGATATAGGTAGTCGTCCCGAATGGCGGTGTAAAAGTCCCGTTTACAGAACTTCTCTCCCCTTCGCAAGCTATTACCCCATAAGGCTTTTAATATCTACCAAAAAGTTCGTAGTTGTGTTGGCGTGTTGGCATGCGGGTTCGAATGCGTAACCGGGATTGTTCAATAATCTTCCTTATATGAGTTGATAGATAAAAAAACTTATGGCTTCATGGCTTGCAGGACGTTTAGCGACGTTTAACATCAGCGATTACCGCTCTCGATTGTAGCGGCATTAAAAACAACATGATATACTCAGGTTGTTGTACTGCCTTTAAGTCGGGAGGGTGAGAAAATATAACACTCTTCCAAGGGGAATATCTCACAGATGCACTGATGTACATCTCGCTAAACTCCCGACACCATTAACCAAATTAGGGAGTACAACATGCAAAATAATCAGGATAATAAAAATGTGGGAGAAAATATCCAGCTTTATAGAATCAAATCTGGGCTGACCATTAAAGAGCTATCTAAACAGATGCTACGATTGCACAATATTACCTGTAAATCAGGCTCTATCCGCAATTATGAAAAGGGAACAGAAAAAATTCCAGCCGTAGCTTTAAATAGTATTGCAGCCATCACTAGAACTGATATCCAACAATTCTACGAACCGGCACACGAATCTATACTGCTTGATAGTAGTCATAAAATTCACCTACTAGAAGCCTATAGCATGATTCGCTGTCGCGCATCGAGAGATACTCTTTTGCACATGGCTAGAAAACTGAGTAAAGCAGGAGGTGCTGGTGCGTAAATCAGATATACAATATACCTTAGGGCATTGACTAGAAGTCGCTGAGCATTTTGAGCGGGGAATTATTTCCGAAAGAACTTTTCTGCGCGCTCAAGCAGGAGCAATGGAAACGGCCAGCAAAGTCATTCCACGCAATACCAAATAAGCTACAACTAAACTAATGTTTGCAGTATTGTTATAGAAAGAGGAGACCGGCAAACCTTCCACGCCAACTCACATAGCTATGGATAAAATGCTGGGCCATGTTGTGGATTTTCTGTAACATGGTGAAAAGATTTAAGAACAAAAGAGGAGTTAGAAACATAAAAATAGACAATTAATAATTATCTGCTACTATGGTAGCTATGAAAAAACTACCTGCTTACATAATGGTTATTGCGCTTCTGGTGATGAATATTGCCAGTGCTGCCCATGCTGATTGTGCCGAAGGCACAGTGTGCGGTGGTATTCAGGCCGTAGTTTCCATTGATGACGCCGGTAATGATTCTGGTGATCAGGATAAAGAACAGCGAAATGCCGCTTGCGACTGCTGTGCAACATGCGGTGGCCACAATCATTCGCAAGCTGTATTCTTCACTGGTAAGGCAGAACATTTTGCTACTACCTCTAAAATGTATAACAGTCAAAGTGGCGAGGATTACTTCTCCCAACTTCATTACCCTCCATCTAAACCTCCCAAAGCTTAGTTTCTGACGCAGGTTAGTCCTGCGTGACAGGTGAAGTGCGTCTTGTCCGCGCTTTCCGTATTGCTATTCGCATTTTGCATACCAACAGAAACTAAGGAAAAACCCATGAAATTTATCGCGTTATCTATCGCCCTAATTGGCCTGTCGGCCTGTTCTCTAACCAACAGAGAAGCCGCTGAAAATGGCGTAAAGCCAATGAAACAATATGCTTCCATCGAGCAATTACGATGCCCAAAATCTCGTTACCATTCGGTGAAAAAACGCCTCGAATGCAAGCATAAGGTTCGGGAAGAGCTAAACCAAAAAGAGGCAGTCAAAAATGAAGCATATTAAATTACAGACCATATTAATGGCAGGTGCAGTGCTTGTATCACAGCCAGCATGGGCAGCGGAGCCGCATGGTTCGGATGCTCATAAATACGAGGAATCTATCTATAATGATGGCCCGGTGGTCACGCTGGAAGGTGCAGTTAAAAAAGCGCTGGATGCCTCGCCGCGCTTAAAATCTGCCGCCGCCGGATTGGAAGCAGCCAAGGGTGCGGAGAATCAAGCAGGTGCTTGGCCCAATCCGGAGTTTGGTTTTGAGGCAGAAAATGTCGCTGGTGGTGGTCAATTTAGTGGCACCGATGCTGCTGAATACACTTATGGCATTAGCCAAACGGTGGAAATTGGCGGCAAACGCTCGGCACGCAAAAATGCCGCGCAAGCCGTGCGTGAGAGCGCACAAACCGGACTGCTGGCAGAACGCTTAAACCTAGAGCGCGATATTCATATCGCATATTCGAATGTGCTGGCCGAAGCCGAGGTATTGAAGCTGGCAATAGATCAGGAGAAGCTGGCCAAGGGTGTACTGGCCACCGTATCCAAACGTGTGGATGCTGCCGCCGAGCCAGAGATACAACGTAGCAAGGCAGAGGTTGCCTACACTACCAGCGTCATTGCTCGCCAGCAGGAAGAGCGTCAGCTGAAAGTGGCAAAAGAAAAACTGGCGCGTTTATGGGGTGCGTCCAAGCTGGATGTATCGCTTGATCATGCCCATTTCTTTGAGCTTAGAGCGCCAAGCGCTTTTCATACCTATCGCGAAAAGCTCGATGGCATCCCCGATATGCAGCGCCTTGTCTATATGAAAGCAGAAAAAAACTCGCTGCTGGATTTAGAGCAAGCGCAGGCCATCCCCGATCCAAACTTTAGCTTTGGGCTGCGCGATTTCCGTGATAGTGGCGAGCAAGCCTTTATTTTTGGTGTGTCGCTGCCTATTCCAGTTCTCAATCAAAATAGCGGCAACGTAGCCAAAGCACGCGCTGAGGTCACCCAAGCCGAGAGTGATGGGCGACAGGCAGAACTAATGTTGGAGCAGGAATTAACCGAAAACTGGCAAGAGTGGAATGCCGCTTTTTCAGAATCCAAGCAGATGCAATCCACTGTACTTCCGGCTGCGGAGAAAGCCTTCAGGCTGGCACGTAGTGGCTATGAAAAGGGCAAGTTTCCGTATCTGGAAGTGCTCGATGCCCAGCGCACCTTATTTAATGCTAGAGCGCAATATCACAATTCTTTGAAACGCTATCACACGGCTCGTGCCAATGTAGAGCGCCTAACAGCAATAACAGGAGAATAATAATGAAAACTTTAAAACTATTAGCGTTAGCAGTTATTTTGGGAGCTGGCGGTCATGCCATTTCTGACATGCCGCTCATGCCATATGCCTATGCTGCTGATGGACATGACCATGATAAGGAAGAAGGTCACGGCCATGAAAAACATGGTGATAATCATGATAATAAAGATGTGCATGAAGAAGATGCTCACGGCAAAGATGATGGGCATGGCCACGAAGAAAAAGATGAAAAGAGTGGCGAGGATGATGGTCACGGCCATGGTGATGAGCATGAGGAAGAAGGACGAACTGAAATAGATGCCAGTGCCGCAAAAACTGCAGGCATTAAAATCAGCAAAGCGGGGCCGGTCAAAATTCAGGATGTGCTGACCTTAACTGGACGCATAATGCTAAATCGTAACACCACCTCCGAGGTACGTGCGCGATTTCCTGGCGTGGTGCAAAGTGTAAAAGTCAATTGGGGAGATAAGGTTAAGAAAGGTCAACTACTTGCTAGTGTAGAAGCCAATGAAAGCCTTAAAATCTATAGCATCACCGCACCCGCCGATGGTGTGGTGCTGACCCGCAGTACCAATGTCGGTAATGTTGCCGGTGAGAATACGATCTTTACCATCGCTGATTTATCCGAGGTATGGGCAGAGTTTCATGTCTTTCCGCGTGACCTTGGCAAAGTAAAAGAAAGCCAGCAAGTGCGTGTCCACACATTAGAGAATGGCAAAGGAATCGAAGCGCCGATTACGCTGATTTTACCCACCGCCGACCCGTTAAGCCAAACGGTAATAGCGGTGGTATCCGTTCCCAACAAAGAGGGTAAATGGCTACCGGGCATGACGGTTGAAGGTGATGTACATATCTCCGAAAAACAAGTGCCATTGGCGGTAACTGTCGAGGCAGTGCAACGCATGGAAGACAAAACCGTGGTGTTTATAAAAATGGGTAATGAGTACGAAATGCGCCCAGTCAAACTAGGCCAGAGTGATGGAAAATATATTGAAGTACGCGAGGGATTAAAAGCCGGTGATTATTATGTCAGCGCAGGAAGTTTTGTTGTCAAAGCAGATATCGGCAAAGCAGCCGCCGAGCATGACCATTAATTATAATGACGTTCAAGCACCACTAAGGCTGGCTTGCTCAATGCTCGCTATCCCCGCCTTGCTCGTCCAACCATATGAGGAAATATTATGTTAGAAAAAATCGTTTATTTTTCGATCCGCCAGCGCTGGCTGGTGATGACCATCGTCCTCGGCCTGATGGCGCTTGGCGTTTATAATTTTAGCCGACTATCAATTGATGCCGTGCCGGATATTACCAACGTGCAGGTGCAGATTAACACCGAAGCCGCAGGCTACTCACCGCTGGAGGTAGAGCAGCGCGTGACGTTTCCAATAGAAACCGTGCTGGCAGGTATTCCTAAGCTGGATTACACACGCTCCCTTTCGCGTTATGGCCTCAGCCAAGTGACGGTGGTCTTTGAAGATGGCACCGATATTTATTTTGCACGACAGTTATTAAATGAGCGCCTATCGCAAATCAAAAGCGAAATTCCCGAAGGGCTAGAGCCGATCATGGGACCAATTGCCACTGGTCTGGGCGAGATATTTTCTTATGTGGTGGAAGTCAAAGACGGCGCGGTAAAAGAAGATGGCAGCGCCTATACACCAATGGATTTGCTCACCGTGCAGGAATGGATCATCGTGCCGCAACTGCGTAACCTTAAAGGCGTGGTCGAGGTCAATTCCATCGGTGGCTATGAAAAGCAATTCCATGTCATGCCGTATCCGGAGCGCCTGCTGGCCTATGACTTGACCATCGCCGATGTGATGGAAGCATTAGAGAGAAATAACAATAATATCGGCGCAGGATATATTGAGAAAAACGGCGAGCAATATCTAATCCGCGTTCCCGGTCAGGTAAAAAATGAAGATGATATTGGTCATATTATTGTCGCTAAACGTGATGAGCTAACCATCCGCATCCGCGATATTGCCGATGTAAAATTAGGCTCACCGCTTAGAACCGGTGCTGCCACCCAAAATGGCGTGGAAGTAGTGCTTGGCACTGCCATGATGCTCATGGGCGAAAATAGCCGCGAGGTCGCGCAGCGCGTTTCCGCAAAGCTGGTGATTATCAATGATAGTCTGCCAGAAGGCATTGCTGCTCGCGCTGTCTATGATCGTACTTCGCTGGTGGATCGTACCATCTGGACGGTGGAGAAAAACCTGCTCGAAGGTGCATTGCTGGTGATTGTGATTTTATTCCTATTTCTTGGTAATATTCGCGCAGCGCTGATCACCGCCGTAGTAATTCCAATCTCGATGTTGGTAACTATCACCGGCATGGTCGAGCGTGGTGTGTCGGCTAATTTAATGAGCCTTGGCGCATTGGATTTTGGGCTGATTGTCGATGGTGCGGTAATCATTATTGAAAACTGTATCAGACGATTTGGTATGGCGCAGCAACAGCTGGGGCGGATACTGACGCAAGAAGAGCGCTTTAAGCTCACTGCCAAAGCCACTGTCGAGGTTATTACACCAAGTATTTTCGGGGTGATCATCATCACCGTAGTGTATCTGCCGATTTTTGCGTTAACTGGCATTGAAGGCAAAATGTTCCACCCAATGGCCTTTACCGTGGTCACGGCATTGCTGGCCGCTTTGGTGCTTTCAATCACTTTTGTCCCTGCCGCCGTGGCACTCTTTATCACCGGCAAGGTGGAGGAAAAAGAAAACGCCGTGATCCGCAAATCCAAGCAATGGTATAAACCGATGCTGGAATGGTCATTAGTGCATCCAAAACAAATCATCACCGGAGCTACGGTGCTGGTACTTATCAGCTTATTGATGGCCTCGCGCATGGGTGCGGAATTTATTCCAAGCCTTGATGAGGGGGATATTGCACTCCATGCCATGCGGATTCCTGGTACATCTTTAAGCCAGTCAGTAGAAATGCAGGTAGAAGTAGAACGCACCGTGAAGCAATTTGCTGAGGTGAAGGAGGTGTTTAGTAAAATCGGTACACCAGAAGTGGCCACCGACCCGATGCCACCTAATGTGGCCGATACTTTCGTGATGCTCAAACCGCGTGACGAGTGGCCTGATCCAGACAAATCAAAAGCCGATCTGATCATGGAAATCGAGGAAGCACTTGAGAAAGTGCCAGGGAATAATTACGAATTCACCCAGCCAATCCAGATGCGCTTTAACGAGCTAATTTCGGGTGTGCGGAGTGATCTGGCGGTAAAGGTTTATGGTGATAATCTCGACCAACTACTTGAATCCGCACAAGCCATCGCTACCATCATTCAAACGGTGGAAGGTGCTGCTGATGTAAAAGTGGAACAAGTGACTGGCCTGCCGATGTTATCTATTCTACCGGATCGCGCTGCGCTGGATCGCTATGGCCTCAATATTGCCGATGTGCAGGATGTGGTACAAGTAGCTCTTGGCGGCAAAGAAGTCGGCAAAGTATTTGAAGGTGATCGGCGTTTTGATTTGGTGGTGCGCCTGCCAGAGCATCTTCGTACAGATATGAACATGCTAGAACATTTACCTATTCCACTTGAAGAAGCCGAGCAGGAAGGTGTCGATGCAAGCCCTGATTATGTGCCTTTAAAAGAAGTGGCACGGCTAGAGATATCCTATGGCCCCAACCAAATCAGCCGTGAAAACGGCAAGCGCCGCGTGGTGGTAACCTCCAACGTGCGTGGTCGTGATTTGGGAAGTTTTGTAGAGGATGTCCAGCAAACGGTGCGTGATAAAGTCAAATTGCCAGCTGGATATTGGACGGAATATGGCGGCACATTCGAGCAGCTGATATCTGCTCAACAACGCCTGATGATTGTAGTGCCAGTAACATTGCTGTTGATTTTTGGCCTACTGCTTATGGCCTTTGGTTCGGGTCGCGTTGCTTTGCTGATTTTCTCAGGTGTGCCATTGGCGCTAACCGGTGGGATTTTAGCGCTATGGCTGCGGGATATTCCACTCTCCATTTCTGCAGGGGTGGGCTTTATCGCTCTCTCCGGTGTGGCGGTGCTAAACGGCGTGGTGATGGTATCCTTCATTCGTGGTCTGCGTGATCAGGGCATGAAAATTGATGCGGCCATCATCGAAGGAGCACTCACACGCCTGCGCCCCATTTTGATGACAGCACTGGTGGCCTCGCTTGGCTTTGTGCCAATGGCACTTAATGTCGGTGCAGGTTCGGAAGTACAACGCCCACTGGCTACAGTGGTCATTGGTGGTATCATTTCCTCCACTATTCTGACCTTGATAGTGCTGCCAGCGCTTTATCGGCTGTTCCACAGCAAAGAGCGAAAAGAGGAGACTTGATGACAGAGTGTTGCGAAGAAGAAAAACCAAATGATTGCTGCGATAATATCGCAGGCAATCATGGTTGGGATTGCCGCTATCGGCAGATATTATGGGTGATTCTGTTTATCAATGCTGGAATGTTTCTGGTTGAAATCGCCTCTGGTATATATTCCGGATCACAATCATTGCTGGCCGATGCATTAGACTTTTTTGGGGATGCCGCCAATTATGCTATCTCTATTTATGTGCTTAATAAATCCATTACCACCCGCGCCCGGGCCTCGCTGATTAAAGGCTATACGCTGGGTGTGTTTGGTATGTGGATTGTTGGCAGCATCACCTACAAAGCTTTGGTTGTAGGTGTTCCACAAGCGGAAGTGATGGGAGCAATTGGATTTTTAGCATTAATTGCTAATGTCGCCAGCGCCGCATTGCTTTATAAATATCGCAGTGGTGACAGCAATCGTGAATCGGTATGGATATGCAGCCGCAATGATGCCATCGGTAATATCGCGGTGATGCTGGCTGCAGGTGGAGTGTTTTTCACCGGCACTAAATGGCCAGATTTATTGGTAGCAGGTATTATTGCCAGCCTCGCATTAAGCGGCGCATGGCGCATCATAAAAAGTGCGAGGAAGGAGTTAAAGCAGGTATAAATCAGCTTCTGCAGTACGGCGAAGTACTAGACCTTTCAACTTTCTATCTCCAGCCCATACCCAGCGCAGGAATTGTTCCGGTACTTAGTCATGTTCCTCACGGTTTACTTTGCGGCGGAGGGTGGAGCGCTGGAGACTGACAATCTGTGAGCGGCACACGGATTAAGCGGAGGACTGCTTGCTCAGCAGAGCGTTGAAAAAAGTTCAGGATTAGCAATCTTTATTTTGAGGGATAGTGGCTTTTGTACCGTATAAGGGGTATAACAGAAACTGTAAGAGGTTATAAATGCTACATAAAATGCTAGACAAACTACTCACCATGCATTTCAAAGCGCCAGCCACTAACAACAAGTTAGATCGGCTAGAGCAAGATGTATGGAGCAAGATTCACGCAGCCAGTGCCGATATGGCGAAACCATGGTATGATAAAATGGTGGCAGCATTTTCTGTGCCACAATTTCAGATGGCATCACTTGCCATGGCACTTGTTATTGGCATCGCCACTAGCCCAATGATGATTCCTAGCCAAACGAATATATCTAACGATGTTTTAGGCATGAGCGTCTTCAGTGCTCAATCAACTTATTTACCCTCTAATCTAATTGAGCATACAAAATGAAAAAACGTTATATAAATGCTACAATATTTATGTTAGTCGTTTTAGCGACTGCATTTGGCGGTGTATATCTTGGCCAGAGCGTGATGCAAGACAACCATGCAAATCATAATTCTGACTCTGCAAATTGGCATCAGCTATTACATAATAAATTGCAAATTACATCTGAGCAGGATGAAAAGCTCGCTGTGATAGAAAAGAATTACCGCCAGCAACGAAAATATTTGGAAGAGCAGATGCGTCTTGCCAATATGGAATTGGCAGAAGCAATTAAGGCAGATAAGTCATTTAGCCCCAACGTGCAAGCCGCTACTGATAAAATCCATCATGCGATGGGAGGTTTACAGAAAGCTACATTAGAGCATTTGTTTGAGATGCGTCCTATCCTTACTGATGAACAAAATCAGAAATTAGAGCAGATGGTAACCGATGCGCTTTACGAGAACAAATAATGCATCAATTGATGATACAACACCAGACAAGCAACTTGTCCAACTGGTAGCTAATGGTTCTGAGCCGGCACTAAACGAGCTAATGCAGCGCTATAAGCATAAGCTGTTTGCCTTTATTTCCCGCTACGTCAAGTGCGAAGATGCTGCCTACGATATTTTGCAAGAGACATTTATACGCCTGCATTTCAAGGCTGACACCTACAAACCTTCCTATAAATTCTCTACATGGCTCCATCAAATCGCCATCAATCTGTGCCGTGATTGGGGTAGAAAACAAAAAGCAAGACAGTTCTTGTCTTTAGATACCGTCATTGGCGATGAAGATGGAGTTGCTACTTACCATGATATTATCGGTGATCACGGCAATAATATCGAAGATCTGGCTGATACCCGCCAGCAGCTCAAAATCATAGATCAGGAAATTGAGAAATTGCCGCATAAACTTAAGACAGCGCTAATTTTATTTGCCATCGAGGGAAATTCACAGGAAGTTTGTGCTGAACTATTAGATGTTACTCCCAAAACTGTGGAAACCCGTGTCTACCGAGCACGTAAAATATTAGCTGAGAAATTAGCAAAGAATTTTTGAGGGATTAATTAAATATCTCCGTACTATTAAATATCTCCGTACTAGGGGTGTAATTGATAGATTATAAACAACTAAGTTTAATGAGGATAATCACATGAAGGCACTCTTTGCGACATTATTACTAACAGGTTTTTTATCAGCATGCTCTGTCGGCGACTATAAAGCAAGCCCTAGCAATGGTGGTGGTCATGGTGGACATTCGCACTTTAATAATAATGAAGACAAGTAAATATACGGGTGGCTATGCGGATTGCATATTTTGGTGGGGACATGTTTTATACTTGTATGGAGTTTCTCCTGCAAAATGGTCATGAAATCATTGCTTTATTTACCGCTCCGCCTAATAAAGGAGAAGAGTATGACTCTACTCAAAATGTACGTCGGCAAGCAGAGGCACTTGGTATACCTGTAATATTCTCCAAGCCGACAGAAAAGAACATAAGAGAACTTCAGCAAAAAGGATGTGATATGATTCTTTCCGCTGGATATCCGTATAAAATACCCAAATGGCAAGGTGGATGCACTCGTTATGGCGTTAATATACACCCTTCTTTGTTGCCAGAAGGTGCTGGTCCTATGTCAATGCCACTTGTTATCATAAAAGGACTTAAAAAAACGGGAGTTACTTTACATAAATTATCTCCGGAATGGGATGCTGGAGATATTATTTTGCAAGAATCCATTCCCTTGTTTGGAAACGAAAATTTGGAAGGTCTGTTGTGCGAAAGTCAAATACTTGCTCCTATTTTATTGCAACGGTTTCTTAAAGCACCCTGCGACCTCTGGGGGAAGGCCATTCCACAAAACCGCCAAGACATAGATTATTGGCCCATGCCCAGACTGGAAGCATTCTTTACTGACTACAGTAAAGACTTAGAAACTATCAATAGGCATTTAAGGGTGCACAGAAAGATTCTCCTTGATGGAAATATTGAGCTTATTTCTGATATTTCCGTATGGGAGCAAAAACATGAACTTAAAGCAGGAACTGTTCTTTTGCAAAATAATGGGTTGCATTTGATCGCTACAAAAGATGGGTTAGTGTCTTTTAAGATTAAATCCAAATCCTCGCCAAAATATAATTTAGTTAATCCAATAAAATTAGCAAAGAATTTTTGAGGGATAGTGCATTTCGCTTCGTATTAGTGGAAACAATACGGAGAATTAGTATGCACATACGATATCTAACTCTTGCATTTATGTTTCTGCTTTATGCCACCCAAGCGAATGCAGAAACCTTTGATGGTTACGTCAAACGTTTAGCTGAGCATCCGCAAGTAACCCAAATTTTAGAGCAAACTACACGTTATAAAGAGCTCTCAGATAGTGCTATGGGTTTACCCGATCCAGTGCTAACAATTGGTGTAGATAATGTTCCTGTCAGTAATCCTTCTTTTAACAGCTTTCTGCCCACCTCAAAAGTCATCGGCTTTAAACAACAAATCCCCAGCTATTCTGCACGTAAAGCAAAGTCAGGAAAACAAGAGAAACTATCCGAAAAACAACAACTCATTGCTAATTATACAATGGCACGGCTTGAGGCGATGTTGATCTCCATGCTTGCCAAGCTTGATAAGGTGAAGCAACAAGAAGCTTATGCCCAAAAGCAACTGGTGCATTATAAGGCTCTAGAAGAGTTTTTTAAAGGAAAGCTGGAATCTGGTAGCGGTGTATATTGGCGTTTCTCACAGGTCGATGTGGAACGCTCGCAGGTAGAAAACAAGCTGAATGATCTGGTGGCAGAGCGTGATGACATCGAAGCTGAGCTAGTGCGTTTAGTTGGAGAAGTTCCTGATATTCCATTGCCAAATATTCCAAATATTAACTGGAATGGCTCGGAGGATGCTCTGTATCCACTACGCATTGCCAGCGAAGATATTGCTATTGCCTCTAAAGATGTTGATTATGCCGATGCTGCCTTTGGCCCTAATTATGGCGTTAATGCTCTTTATAAACAGCGTGAATCAGGCACTGGATTTAATGGGGACGATTGGTTTTCTGCTCAAGTAACAGTATCTATCCCTCTTTGGTATAGCTCAAACCAAGCACCAAAGATACGTGCTGCTGAAGCAGGAAAACGTAGTACTGAGAATGCTTACAGCGATGCAATACGCATGTGGAAGCGTAGCCTTAAAGCACTTTCCTCAAAGCGTGATGCAGCGCTCAAGAATGTGATGGTGTTTGTGCAGAGAGATAAGTCTTTGGAAAAAATGGTTGCCGCAGCCGAGCGTAATTATGAAGCAAGTGAATCCGATCTCGATACAGTGCTTGATGCCCAGATTAACCAGCTCACCATCAAATCACAACTGGCAGAGCAACGTGCAAGGCACTTAACGCTTATGGCTAAGTTTAACAGCCATATCATCGGAGAAAAAGAATGAGAAATATATACAATTTGGCTGCAATATTATTACTGTTATTTACATTCACCGTCAGTCCTGCATTTGCTGAGGGCGAGGTTTACACCTGTCCAATGCATCCGCATATAGTATCTGAAACCGAAGGTACATGTCCAATTTGCGGAATGGATTTGGTAGCATTAGAAAATGATGAAGAAGATGTTGAAGAAATAAGCACCAGTACAGGTGAAAAGAAAATCCTATATTGGGTAGCACCTATGGACCCAAACTATAAAATGGATAAACCCGGAAAATCTCCCATGGGGATGGACTTAGTGCCCGTTTATGACGATGGTGGTAGCGAAGATGATGGCGAAGGTCGTGTGACTGTTCGTATTAATTCTGAAACTATCCAAAATATTGGAATTCGCACAGAAAAAGCAATTATGACTGATTTTGGTTCTGAGATCAGAAGTTATGGGTTAGTCACCGAGAATGTTCGTATGCAGCAAGATATCTCCAGTCGTGTTGGTGGTTGGATTGAGATACTAGAAGTGACGGCTGTAGGTGACGAAGTAAAAAAAGGGGAGTTGCTATTCACCATGTACAGCCCTGAATTGGTCTCTGCCCAGCAGGATTATATTGCAGCACTAGCTACAGGAGCTACTGGACGCATAAATTCATCAGCCAAACGCATGGAGTCACTTGGTGTACAAAAGAAAGTTTTGGCTGATCTGAAAAAAAATCGCAAAAAATTACAGAATATGCCTTTTTATGCCCAGACGGATGGCATTATCAGTAAACTCAATGTGAAAAAAGGAACTTTTGTTAAATCAGGCATGCAAATTGCCGAGATTCAGGATTATTCGAGCGTATGGGTCAATGTCAGTGTAGCCGAAAAAGATTTACAATTTATCGCTAAAGATAGCAAAGCTACTGTTACATTCCCAAATCTTGGTGGTTTTGAACGTATCGGTAGCGTAGATTACATCTACCCAACTATTGATGCTGCGAGTCGTACAGGACAAGTGCGTGTGGTGCTTAATAACAAAAATGGCAAACTAAAGCCCGGCGCTTATGCTGATATAGAATTTGAAACCAATATAGAAAAGCGTCTATCTATTCCTTCTGAATCTTTTCTAAAAAGTTCGGATGGAGATTTTGTTGTAATAGCTAAAGGTAAGGGGCGATTTCAGCCCAAGAAAATCAAAGCAGGAATTACTAATAAAGGCAACACAGAAGTGGTTTCTGGCATAAATGTAGGTGACGATGTGGTAGTTAGCAGCCAATTTATGATTGATTCTGAAAGTAGTTTACGTGAGGCGTTTAGGAAGATGAAGAAACCTGCAAAGGCTAAATCAGTAACAACTGGAGATAATCATGCAGGACAATAGTCATGATAACCATCTAGCACATGATCCGACCAAATCTTTTGTGGCGAAAATTATTGGTTGGTCGGTTGCTAACCAGTTGCTCGTAATGATGTCTATGCTGGCACTAATTGTTGCAGGCTGGATAGCGGTCAAAAACATGCCGTTGGATGCTATTCCAGATTTGTCGGATACACAGGTAATTATCCGCACTGATTTTCCGGGACAGTCGCCTCAAATTGTTGAGGACTTGGTGACCTACCCCTTATCCACCACCATGCTGGGTTTACCAAAGACCAAAGATGTGCGTGGATTTTCTATGTTTGGTACATCATTTGTTTATATTATTTTTGAGGATAATGTTGACCAATATTGGGCACGCAGTCGTGTTATTGAGGCGCTATCCAAAATACAAGGCGATTTACCAGATAACGCCGTACCGCAGATTGGTCCAGATGCCACTGGTGTTGGCTGGGTTTATCAATATGCGTTAGTGGATAGAGCTGGAAAACATGATCTTGCCTACTTACGAACCTTGCAGGATTGGTTTTTAAAATTTGAACTGGCCACAGTCGATGGCGTATCCGAAGTTGCCTCTGTTGGTGGTTTTGTCAAAGAATATCAGGTATTGGTCGACCCAAATCGGCTGCGAGCTTATGACGTACCACTGCATCGTATCCAAGCCGCAGTAAAAGCAGCAAGTCAGGAAGTAGGTGGGCGTGTAATTGAGAAAGGTGAGATGGAGCTGATGATCCGCTCTAAAGGCTACATTACCAACATTGATGAGCTAAAAAAAGTGGTAGTCTATGCTAAAAATGGCACGCCCGTTTTACTCTCTGATGTCGCACGCATCATCGAAGGACCTGAACTGCGCCGTGGTGTAGTGGAGCTTAACGGCGAAGGTGAAGTCGTTGGTGGGGTAGTTGTCATGCGCTCCGGTGAGAACGCACTAACTGTTATTGAGGGAGTAAAGAAAAAACTCGATGAGCTAAAAAATGGTCTACCAGAAGGTGTGGAAATAGTTACCGTTTATGACCGAGCACCACTGATTGAAGGTGCGGTGGATTATCTCACCACCAAGCTGATCGAAGAAGGTATTGTTGTCGCCCTTGTTTGCCTGATTTTTCTGCTGCATGTGCGTTCGGCTTTTGTGGCTATCATCACACTACCTCTTGGAGTAATGGGAGCATTTATAGTGATGTCAGCACAAGGAATCACCGCTAATATTATGTCTCTTGGTGGCATTGCTATTGCTATTGGTGCGATGGTAGATGCCTCGATTGTGATGGTCGAGAATGCTCACCGCAAATTGTCTGATATGGCAAAAGATGCACCATGGCATGAGAAGAAAGCAGCCATATTACAATCCAGCAAGGAAGTTGGTCCTGGACTGTTTTTCTCGTTGCTAATTATCACCGTATCTTTCATGCCGGTATTTGCACTGACAGGAGAATCATATCGCCTGTTTTCTCCTCTAGCATTTACAAAAACCTATTCTATGGCGTTTGCGGCGATTTTGTCTATCACCATCGTACCCGTTCTTATGTTGTGGTTGATTCGTGGAAATATTAGACGTGAGGATGAAAACCCGATTAATCGTTATTTTGTTAAAATCTACACCCCACTTTTGCAAAAAGCCCTGAATCGCAAATGGTTAACTATTATCTTAGCTGGTGTATTAATGGTGAGTATGGCTATTCCTATATGGCGTACTGGATCGGAATTTATGCCTGCTCTTTATGAAGGTGAATTACTCTATATGCCTACCACCTTACCTGGGGTTTCTATAACGAAATCTAAGGAAATTTTGGCACAAACCAACCGCCTTATTAAAACTATTCCAGAAGTAGAGATGGTTTTTGGTAAGGTTGGTCGTGCTGATACAGCAACTGACCCTGCACCAATTTCTATGATTGAAAGCTGGATACGACTTAAGCCTAAAGAACAATGGCGTGAAGGTTTAACAATAAAACAACTCATAAAAGATTTGGATAAACGGGTGAAACTTCCAGGGCTGGTTAATAGCTTTGGTTATCCGATTAAAATTCGTATGGATATGGTGTCTACAGGTATTCGTACTCCTGTCGGGATTAAAATTTCAGGTAATGATTTAGAGGAAATTAGCCGTATAGCACTGGATGTAGAAACAGCAGTTAAAGATGTTCCCGGAACACGCTCGGCATTTGCTGATCGTGTTATTGGTGGCAAATATTTGGAAATCACTCCCAATCGTGATGAACTTGCTCGCCAAAATATCGATCTTGGTATGTTCCAACGGGTGATTCAAACTGCACTAGGTGGCATGAAAATATCTGAATCGGTGCAAGGGCGTGAGCGTTACAATATCATGCTACGCTATGAACGCCGTCACCGTGAACAGCCTAGAGATTTAACAAATATCCTAATTCCTACACCACAAGGTCAGCATATTCCGCTTGGTGAATTGGCAGGCATAGAATTTGTTGAAGGACCGCCCATGATTAAATCAGAAAATGCACGACTAACTGGTTGGGTGTTTGTAGATATTGCTGATCGTGATATTGGCGGATATGTAAATGAAGCTCAGGAAATCGTATCTAGTAAAGTAGATCTTCCTGCTGGATATTCAATTACGTGGTCAGGACAATTTGAGCAGATGATTGAGGCCGAAGAACGTATGAAAATTGCTATTCCATCGGCTATCCTAATTATATTTATGCTGCTGATGTTGCATTTTGGCAGGTTGGACCGCACATTAATGGTGATGCTATCACTACCGTTTGGTTTAATCGGTGGTGTATGGGCACTCTACTTCGCAGGATATAATTTCTCCGTTGCCGTGAGTGTTGGATTTATAGCACTGGGCGGAATTGCTGCCGAAACTGCCGTTGTGATGCTGATCTATATTGACCAGCAAGTACGTAACCATCCACCCGCTAACCTTAAAGAATTATACGATGCGATTATGCATGGCGCTGTCTTACGTGTACGACCTAAGCTTATGACGGTATTGACGATTTTTGCAGGATTAGCTCCAATATTTATCACCGAAGGTTTAGGCTCAGACGTGATGCGCCGCATCGCACTCCCCATGCTCGGCGGTATGGTAACCACAACAATCCTTACCCTAATCGTGATTCCAGCCATCTATTATATTTGGGAAGGTCGGCATTACTTGAAAAAAGTTTGAGGGATAATGTATTTTGATGCGTAATATACTAACAATGACAATTAAAGAGAGGCTTACTATGAAAAAAATACTGTTATCACTTGTTGTTACATTTCTAATGGTATCAACAGCTAAAGCCGAAGAATATACAGTAAAGATGGTCTCAGACTGGGATAACGGAAAATATTATTTCGAACCCAAAGAGCTAACCATCAAATCTGGCGATACGGTCACATGGCTTAATGTCACCGAAGATATGCACAATGCCGTATCCGATAGCGTGCCAAAGGGGGCTGAAAATTTTGAAAGCCCAATGCTGGAGGAGGTTGATCAGAAATGGTCATACACCTTTAATAAAGGCTCTGGGACTTACAGCTATCATTGCCACCCTCATGCGGCGATGGGAATGCGTGGCAGCATTATTGTAGATCATCCCTCTAAACCATATGAAATAGAAAAAAGTACAGATGGACACGATCATAATCATTAATTTATTTAACCAAAGGAGACTATTATGAATAATAAAACAAAATTTCTAACAGCGGCTGGTGTTCTGGTTGCAGCATTATCGCAGTTGCCAAATGATGCAGAGGCAATGAATCCTAATCTTAAAGCCGGATTTGAAAAATGCTATGGCGTTTCTAAAGCAGGCAAAAATGATTGTGCAAGCAAGGCAGAAAAACATGGCTGTGCTGGAATAGCTAAAAAAGATAATAACCCTAATGAATGGGTGAAAGTTCCAGAAGGCCTATGTGATAAACTTGTGGGTGGTTCTACTATTGCCGCATCAGATGCGGGGAATAAGGGTGAAGCAGATGACGGTCACGGTGATCATAAGCATTAATTCTAACCAAGGAGAAAATCAATGAAAACGATATTAAAAGCATTTTTAATTCTGGTCGCAACTGCCCTACCAATAGGTGCATTTGCAAATTCGGATAATGTAGGCACTTTGAAAAAAGTTGAAGCACAATATGTCTGCATGGTGAACAATACACTTTTTAATAAAACGCAGATACCAACAGTTGTAGAAGGTAAAACATATTACGGTTGCTGTTCTATGTGTAAAGAAAAACTTGAGAGAAGCACCGCTTTGCGTATGGCGATTGACCCGATCAGCAAGAATAAAGTTGATAAGGCAACTGCAATTATTGGCGCTCAGGCAGATGGAAAAGTACATTATTTTGAGAATGAAGAAAATCTGAAGAAATTTGGGCATAATAAACATTCAGGTTCTAAGCATGATGCCAAACAGTGCATACAAGGCGAAGACTGCCCGATGCATGAAGACATGAAGCACCCAGGTAAAGATGGAGATATGAAAAAAATGCATGAAAATATGGGTGAGATGAAAGGCATGATGCACAACAAAAAAGACGATCACGGTGATCACAAACACTAAATAAGGAGAGAGTTATGCAGCACGATCACGAACATTATCACAAACCGGAGCATAAGGAGAAATGGTGGCAGACGAATACTGGCATGGTGCTGATCGTCTTTTTTGCCGTTGGTGGATATTTTCTCATCAAGGAACATAGCGCACATATCGCTGAAAACTGGTTCTTACTGATTCTACTGCTTTGCCCATTGATGCACATCTTTATGCATGGTGGTCACGGCGGG
>Ga0316204_10005847_pt1 | contig 19721 bp, 8 predicted proteins | sample 6monrhotite_MG_2_FD_205661 | JGI IMG/M metagenome (GOLD analysis project Ga0316204, IMG submission 205661) | Microbial mat bacterial communities from mineral coupon in-situ incubated in ocean water Damariscotta River, Maine, United States -... | ecosystem: Environmental > Aquatic > Marine >...
ATGCCATTACTCCCAGCACGATGCCCATCATGGATGTCAAAGAAATAAAGGAAATGAACTGATTGCGGCGTTTGGCGCGCAAATAGCGCAAGCCGATGTAGAGTTCCAACGGTTTAAACATGGGATGCCAATATGGTAACTAATGAGTGGTGGCTGTAAATCATACAGTAAATTCGACTAGGCATTGCCCGCGAGCACCGATATTAACACGCAACAATTGACAGAGGTACTCAAACCCGGCAACGGCATCGCTTAAAAAGACCTCGATTTAAAGGGGCGTCCAATGCCGTTAAGGATCGCTCGAACAATAACTGTCTCATTGGTGAGCTGGCCCGGTTTTTTTTGGGTGTGTGCAAGAGCATGGTGGAACCGCTACGCTTGTTCCACCCTGCGTACATCGCTGAAGTTGACGTATTCATAATCCGGGTCGGAGATAAGTCAGAATCAGGGTAGCGGTTTGTTTGTTCCGTCTCCTCAAGCACAAGGTAAAGCCGGGTGGAACAAGCGTAGCGGTTCCACCAAAAGGTCAAGGGAAGAACATCACTCCTTTCAACCTGTATTGCCCTCTACCTAACCAAAAAGCGACGGTTATTGTTCGAGCGATCCTAAGTTAATAACATTGGGGACCATATTGAACCTACCCTTCTGCACAAGCACATCAGGTAGATTGTATCGATCAATTTAACGGCACAATTGTCACATTACCAAAGCGGGCATCCACCTCATGGGCTATAAGCAGTAATGAGCCAAACTGGGGATCAGCAAAAGATTCTTGTAGTGTCAGATCCCACAGCGTAGGTTCAGCTTCTCCCATCTCCCACACTTTGAGCCAATACCGCCCCCCCTGATCAGGAATCGTTTCGACGCGCATCTTAAACATGTAAGTCACACCGAGCTGTAATTGAAACGACGTGGTTGCGCTGTTGTTAACACCCGCAGCGCCGGACAACATCAATCTCTCACCTGCACTGTGGTGCCATCTATACCAACCGATCGCACCCAGCGTATGCCAACCAATGCTAGGCTGCGTATCATCCACAACGGTATGCCCTGGCCAACGCATTCCCAAGCCTATACCCGGACCATTGCTTGGATAGTCGTATCCATCAGCCGCGAGCCCATAAACAGTCACTGGAACCGTCACCTCATAATCCGTCCAGGCAACATCACCGATGGCGAGCAAACGATCGTAACCGGGTTCAACGGCACGAATACTGTCGCCATCCAACTGCCAGAGCCCATCAACGACTTGCGCTACGTCACTAATTGCAGTGGTGTCAGCCCAATCTATTGTGTACATCCCGGGCCACACATTTCCCGTTTGGTAATCAAGCGTGATGGATTCAGAGTTTGTATCCCCCAAAGTATCAGTCGATGTCACAACGACAGTATTCAAGCCTTCGGTCAAATCACTGGTTGCTATATCCACATTGAAGTCACCCGCTGATGCCAGCCGTGTATCATTGGGACCGACCGTCAAGAACTGATCTGCCAGTCCGTTCAAGGAATATGTTAACGATTGAATACCATTCAGGGAACGAACATTGCCGAGTATATTGACCCAATCCTGGGGAGAGCCCAATAAGCCAAAAGTCTGATACGTGTTATACCACACATCAATAACAGGCCCATCAGGCAGCACATCGCCAGAAGTCACACTGTGATTTTGAGAACTTGTTGTATTTCCAGCTCTATCCCTGGAAATGATTTGTACGTTATACATCGTATTCGGCTCTAACGCCCCGATGACGACGCGGTGTGAATGGCCAGCGCCACTGTTACTGTCAATAACGCCAGAATCATAAGCCAGCGTCTGTCCGTACTGAACAGTACCAAAGGTCAGTTCATCAGTCTCCCATGTTAATTCAATCTGCGTTCCAAACACTGCAGACTTTATATTGCTGATTGTTGGCACAGTGTTATCCGGCGACGGCGTTGACGCCGCATAAATCGTAATGTCGTCAATCAGCGCGGTAAATGCCGGTGGTGTGCTGCCCGTGTTGCCGGCATACACACCCACTTCATTGGCCACAAGGGCGTGCGCAAAACTAAGGGCCGTCTGCCAAACCACGCCATCGTACGAGGTAGAAACCATCCACTGCTGACCTACGCGCTCCACGCGCAGGTACAGCGGGTTACCGCTGGCCAGCGGCGCATTGTACAGGCTCGTCGAGACACCATTGCTGTAGCTCGCTGCATACAGGTTAAGCTCGCTGCCGTCACTATAGATTTCAAACCGCAACAGAGTATTAACGTTCTGTTCAACGATGATGCCCTGCATCTGGTACTTTTCCGTCGGCAACGAATCAAACTTCACTTCCATCACAAAGTCTTCATCAACAATCGGTTGCATCACCCGCACCGTATCATTGCTGCTGCCAAAGTAATGCTCCCCGGCCGGGACGCTCAGCGCAAGCTGACTGCCGGTGAGGCTCATTGACCCATCAGCCAACGGATCCACATACAACCACTGAGTCGCGTCCAGAGTAGTAATGTTGAAACCATCCGACAGATCACCGTTGGACACCGGAACCGTGGCCATGACGCTGAGACCGGTCGTGCTACTGCCGTTACCGCTGTCATCGGTGGCGGTCACCTGATAGTGGTACAGCGTGTCTTCGATCAATCCCGTCAGTGTCACGCTGTGCTCAGTCGCACTCTGGCTGGTGGAAGTGCCACCCACGTCATAGGACGTGGTTTCGCCGTAGACCACACTGCCCGTAGTGGGCTCATCGGTCGTCCAGCTGAGGATGATTTTAACGCTACCGCTGGCAGCCTGCACACTAGTGGAAACATCACTGATCACCGGGGCTATCATATCCGACGACGGGGTTTCCGACGACGAGGTTTCCGACGACGGGGTACGCGGTGTCGGCGTCGATACTGCGTAAAGCGTGATGTCATCAATCAGTGCGGTAAACGCCGGTGGTGTGCTGCCCGTGTTGCCGGCATACACACCCACTTCACTGGCCACAAGACCATGTACAAAGCTGACAGCAGTCTGCCAGACCACACCATCGTACGAGGTAGAGACCGTCCACTGCTGACCCACACGCTCCACGCGCAGGTACAGCGGGTTACCGCTGGTCAACGGCGCATTATACAGGCTCGTCGAGGTACCATTACTGTAGCTCGCCGCATACAGATTAAGTCCGTTGCCGTCGCTGTAGATTTCAAACCGCAGCAGGGTATTGGCATTTTGTTCTGCGATGATGCCCTGCACCTGGTATTTTTCTGTCGGCAACGAATCAAACTTCACTTCCATCACAAAGTCTTCATCAACAATCGGTTGCATCACCCGCACCGTATCGTTGCTGCTACCAAAGTAATGCTCACCAGCCGGGACACTCAGCGCAAGCTGACTGCCGGTGAGGCTCATTGAGCCACCACCCAGCGGATTCAGGTACAGCCATTGAGTCGCGTCCAGAGTGGTAACACTGAAATCATCCGACAAACTGCTATTGGGCATCGGAACGGTGGCCATGACACTGAGACCGATCGTGCTGCTGCCGTTACCGCTACCATCGGTGGCGGTCACCTGATAGTGATACAGCGTATCTTCAGTCAGCCCTGTCAGCGTTACGCTGTGATCGGTCGCACTCTGGCTAGTGCTGCTGCCCACTTCATAGCTCGTAGTTTCACCGTAGGCGGCGCTGCCTGTAGTAGGCTCATCAGTCGTCCAGCTAAGGATAACCTCGACACCACTGCTGCCCGCACGAACACTGGAAGCAATGTTACTGATCACCGGGGCAGTCGTGTCCGACGGCGGTGGAGTCTCCGGCGATGGAATGCGCGGCGTCGGCGTCGATACTGCATAAAGCGTGATGTCGTCAATCAGCGCGGTAAATGCCGGAGGGGTGCTGCCCGTGTTGCCGGCATACACACCCACTTCATTGGCCACAAGGCTGTGCGCAAAACTGAGGGCCGCCTGCCAGGCCACGCCATCGTACGAAGTGGAAACCGTCCACTGCTGACCCACGCGTTCCACGCGCAGGTACAGCGGGTTACCGCTGGTCAGCGGCGCATTGTACAGGCTCGTCGAAGTGCCATTGCTGTAGCTCGCCGCATACAGATTAAGTCCGTTGCCGTCGCTGTAGATTTCAAACCGCAACAGAGTATTAATATTCTGTTCAACGATGATGCCCTGCACCTGGTATTTTTCTGTCGGCAACGAATCAAACTTCACTTCCATCACAAAGTCTTCATCAACAATCGGTTGCATCACCCGCACCGTATCGTTGCTGCTGCCAAAGTAATGCTCCCCGGCTGGCACATCCAGCACAAGCTGACTGCCAGTGAGGGCCATTGACCCGTCACCCAGCGGATTCAGGTACAGCCACTGCGTGGCGTCCAGGGTAGTGATGTTAAAATCATCAGACAAATTGTCGTTAGGCACCGGAACCGTGGCCAGGATAGTAAAATCTGCGGTACTGCTGCTGTTGCCGCTGCTATCGGTAGCAACCACCTGATAGTGATACAGCGTATCTTCAGTCAGCCCTGTCAGCGTTACACTGTGATCGGTCGCACTCTGGCTAGTGCTGCTGCCCACTTCATAGCTCGTGGTTTCACCGTAGGCGGCGCTGCCTGTGGTAGGCTCATCGGTCGTCCAGTTGAGGATGACCTCGACACCATCGCTACCCGCACGCACGCTGGAGGAAACATTGCTGATCACCGGGGCAACCGTGTCCAGCGGCGGTGGTATACGCGGCGTTGGCGCCGATGCCGCATAAATCGTGATGTCGTCAATCAGCGCGGTAAACGCCGGAGGGGTGCTGCCCGTATTACCGGCATACACGCCCACTTCATTGGCCACCAGGGTATGTGCAAAACCAGTGGCGGTCTGCCAGGCCACACCATCAAACGAGGTGGCAACCGTCCACTGCTGACCCACGCGTTCCACGCGCAGGTACAGCGGGGAACCGCTGGCCAGCGACGCATTGTACAGGCTCGTCGAAACACCATTGCTGTAGCTCGCCGTATACAGATTAAGTCCGCTGCCATCACTGTAGATTTCGAACCGCAACAGAGTATTGACATTCTGTTCAACAATGATGCCCTGCACCTGATATTTTTCCGTCGGCAACGAATCAAACTTCACTTCCATCACAAAGTCTTCATCAACGATTGGTTGCATGACCCGCACCGTATCGTTGCTGCTGCCAAAGTAATGCTCCCCGGCTGGCACATTCAGCACAAGCTGACTGCCCGTGAGGGCCATTGACCCATCACCCAGCGGATTCAGGTACAGCCACTGCGTGGCGTCCAGGGTCGTGATGTTAAAACCATCTGACAAATTGTCGTTAGGCACTGGAATCGTGGCCATGACGCTAAGACTTGTTGTGCTGCTGTTACCGCTGTCATCGGTAGCAATCACCTGGTAGTGGTACAACATATCTTCGGTCAGCCCCGTCAGCGTCACGCTATGCTCCGTCGCACTCTGGCTGATGGCAACACTGCCCGCTTCATAGGCAGTACTTTCGCCGTAGGCAACACTGCCTGTGGTGAACTCGTCGGTCGTCCAGCTGAGGATGATTTCAACACCACCGGTACCCGCACGTACGTTGGAGGAGACATTGCTGATCACCGGGGCAGTCGTGTCCGGCGGCAGCGGGATGCGCGGCGTCGGCGTTGACGCTGCATAAATCGTGATGTCATCAATCAGCGCAGTAAACGCCGGTGGCGTACTGCCCGCATTGCCGACATACACACCCACTTCACTCACCGTCAGGACATGCGTAAACCGGGTAGCTTCTTGCCACGACTCGCCATCGTAAGAGGTAAAGACGGCCCACTGCTGACCTATGCGCTCCACCCGCAGGTACAGCGGGGTACCGCTGGCCAGCAACGGCTCATTGTACAGACTCGTTGAGGTACCATTGTTGTAGCTTCCCGCATACAGGTTAAGCCGGGTACCATCACTGTAAATTTCAAATCGCAACAAAGTACTGGCATTCTGTTCGGCGATGATGCCCTGCACCTGGTATTTTTCCGTCGGCAACGAATCAAACTTCACTTCCATTGCAAAATCTTCGTCAACGATCGGTTGCATGACCCGCACCGTATCATTGCTGCTGCCAAAGTGATGTACCTTACCAGCCGGGACACTCAACGCAAGCTGACTGCCAGTAAAAGCCATTGATCCAGCACCCGGCGGGTGCATGTACAGCCACTGAGTCTCGTCCAGAGTGGTAACATTGAAACCATCCGAGAGATTGTTATTCGTTGTATCGGTATTATACGGATCCTTGATGACAAGCAGACCATTGACGGGTGTAGCAATGATGATGGGACTGGCATCGTTACTCATTTCCAGCAAGGAAAACGTGAGAGGCGAGCGGGCCTCACCACCTGTTGAATTTCCACCGGCACTTTTCAGGCGGAAGGGAATTTGCAGAATCTGCCCGTTGCCCAGCGCGATTTTTTCAGCCGGAGGCACAATAATAACATCCAGCGTTCCGGCAACGTTATCAATTTTGGAAAACGGTACGTGATCACCCGCCAGTGAGGGACCCGCGACAGGCGTACCAACCTCGACAAGCGAGGGGGTGAAATTGATCGTAAATTTGATAGCAACCGGATTACCGCCAGTTATCGCCGGGCTGTCCGCCGTGTAATTAACACCGACAGTGGTAATAGTGCCTTCAAAACCTGTCGCGGAGTCTATTGATAATATTGGTGCCGCCCATACCGAACTGCTCACCAATAATAATGCCAAAATAAATGCATTAACAACTGCTTGCTTTTTCATCGAATAAACTCTTTGAGACCTTTACATAAAAGGCATTATTAAATTTGGACCTCCTTGTCAGTATTTTTTGTCGCCCAACATGTTGGGTTTGTTAGTTCATCCGTGAAACGGCTTTAGGGGCTGTCATCCTGCTCATTAGAAACTTACGAACCAAGCGAGAGTGCGTTTTACGCACCAAATTATTTCGTTATTAGCAATAATTTAAATCATTAATCATATTTGATATCTGTGCCAATATTCTTGTGGTGCATAAAATGCACTCTACCAGGCTATTTTTTTAATTAAATTCATCAATAACTATTGACGTGTTAATTCCCTTTGCAGCATTTTTCCGATTGTTAAATATAAACCCTTCAATTAGCCAGTCACTTTCTTCTTTCACATATTTGACAACTACTTTTGTTGGTTTATCTTTGTTCTCTCTGGCCTTGGTTTTTACAAGATAAGCATGCGCATAAATAATCAAGTCAATCTTGTTGTCGGATTTACATATCATATCGTAGCTATAAACTGTCCTCACTAGTTTTCCTGCCTGAAGATTAAAGTCATACAAGTTGAGGCTGGCATCTCTTTCATCCAGAGAAGAGTTTTGTATTTTTACAATATATTTTTTATTAAACTCTTCGCTAAACCAATTTGATGGATCAGCCACCTCATCGTACAGAGCCGTTCTATATTTTTTAAATATATTGTAAACGTGTGCTTTATCAACAGTACAATTATCAGAAAATACATTTCCGTATATAAATATCAAACAAACAGCAACTAAATTTTTCAATATAATTTTATTAATCACGAGACTTAAACTCTATTCAGCAACCAGAACGCCTGCAGGCAGCGTCAAGTCTCTGCTGCCTATTTGTAAGAGCCTGTCCAGCCCTTCCACTTATACCTGTGTTATTTGTAACTAAATCTATCACATCAACAGTGCCACTAATTGTAATCTTATAATCATTATTAAGAGTAACACCAGCTAAAGGGGTCAGACTGATCTTACCCCGATTTCACAATGTGACCTTTAATTTTCAACCTAAGGGATGCATTGATATCATTAAACATCCTCGAAAAAGAGTAGCGCCCCCAATGTCACACACGCTACTTATTTATTATTATGCCTCAGTCGCCAAATCCAACTCTTAGTTATTCCTTTATCATCTATTAATTTCTTGACATCTCTTTCAATCAAAATATATTTCTCTTTGTCACAATATTGCCTTGTCTTATTCCAATAAATTAAATGATTACAATTGCTGCTATACCCCAAGATAATTTCAATATCGTCTGACAATCTAACTATTTTCATACTAACACTATTTAATTTATTGCGAGCACTTTCATAACTTAATGTATCAGACCCAAACAATTTGAAATGATTGTCAATAATTTTAGACGATATATTGAATATATATGGTGCTTCCCATTCAATAGAATTCTCATTTAGTGCTGGATTAATAAACATATCATTAGATAAATAATAAATATCATATTCACCTCGCAAGGACATGTATAAATAAATACTTAGCAACGCCAAAATAAATATACCAATCAATAGCATTTTTTTTGTATAAAATCTGGTTATGGCCAAAGACCTTCCCCTTCAGAGTTGATCCTATTATGGCCTGTATATACGTTTTCGTATTGTTGCCTTGTTTGCATTTCTTCAAATGATCTAATCGGGCTAGTTATTCCCAAAAAATCTCTGTGCATATGCCCAAGCTCATGAACTAAAACACTAGAACTATCCAATATTACTGCACCACTATCTGTATATACTCTTGCGCTCATACCCGCATCCATATATATTTTTTGTGTCACTGGCGAATACCCTGCTGTTGGCTCAAACCCAAAGAACTCAGCAACCCCACCCCATCCTTTAGCAACTATTTCAAATTCCCGAGGTGAATTCTCAAGGTCACTTAACACCTTTCTACCGATAGGAGTTTTCCTTATTTTTTCTATATCTGCTGTAAGTTCTGCCGCCACTTTAAGATCGTTAAACATCCTCGAAAACGCCCCGGTCATAGCCCCATTCTTAAACTTCCCACCCGTCAGCACGGACGTCGTACCACCAATAACCGCTGCTGCAAAGGCATTCTTAGCGCGCACCATCGGATCAGTAATATTCTTACCAAACACACCTGTTCCAACACCCTGAGAAACAGATTGCGTAACCGCCGCCGACATAAACCCAGCCTTAAACGATCCTCCATTCATCACACTACTTGCGCCACCCACCACACCATGAGCCATTACTTTACCAACTCCAGACCAACTCACCATAGCTGTTGGTTGCCATGTATGAAGCCCAGCGAATGCCCCCGCACTAAAAGGGGTCAGACCCCTTATTCCGTGGCTGACCTGCCTTGCCGGAACGGGACTTCCACCCGCTGGAATGATCGACCTGGCTCGGCCGCACTCCCCTTTTACTCTATTTCTTACACTTAAACTCTGCCCAACCTCCTCCACCCTGCACCGCGCCGTGTCTAACAATGTAAACATCACTGCCACATTCTAAAGGGAGAATTTTATTCTCCCTTAGATAGGCAGGAACGGCTATTTGTAAATTCTCTCCATATTGCTCCTTAAATTTTCGTCTTTTGTAACTAACAATATAAATATCCTTCTCAACCAGCCTAACTGTTCGATGTATTTGGCTTGGGGAATAAATATCAAAAATGCCGCTACACCCAACAAAAACCAAAGAAACAATAATGATAATAATTTTCAATATTATTTTATTCATAGTCATTTCAATTCATATCACCAATGAGAATTCGCTGAGCGGATGGCGAAGAAGCTGCATATCCAATATTGGTCATTACAGCCGCAACCGGCATACCAGCCATGCTGTACACTTGGAACGCACTATCCAACATCACTCCTTGATTCATATAAAAACCAGTTGACGAACTATAATTAAAACTATTAAACCAATCGTGAACCTTGGATACATCAGTAACATAGTGACTTAAGCTCTGGCTTTCCAGTGGCCCTCCTGGGTCATACCAATGTTCCCCCGAACCTTCCGCAGCCATTCCACTCTCTGTCAACCAATTGCCGGGTTGATTAGGATTAGTAACATCGCGTGTACCATCTGTCCTAAGGACACCTCGACTATCTGTTCTGCACCGTGCACCACCTGAACTACATGCCAACCTTTTAAGTCGATCAGTCTCACGACCTGCATAATCATTAAGCTCCCCTACCATGCGTACAAACGCAAATGTCTTCGCTCCATTGGCAAACTTTCCACCCGAAACAACTGAAACTGTTCCACCTACTATTGCCGACTTCATAACATTGACAACAGGATTACCACCTTTAGCAAACGCTCCATTTATATTAGCTGTCTGCATAACCGCAGAGCTGAGAAAACCAGCTTTGAAAGACCCACCACGAGCCAAACTCGCAGCGCCACCCACCATACCATGCGCAAGCACTCTTGATGATGCGCCCCAGGAACCTTGCAAAGCGGCATTACCCACACCGGCAAACATCCCCGCCGTTATCCCTCCAATCACTGCCGCCTTAAAATCACCCCCACTGGAAATCAAGCTACTGAGAAAACCAGCGGCATAAAGATTCATCCCCGGTATCGCAACAATACCTATTGCAACAATCGTCCGCCCATTTTCATCCAGAAAATCTCCAACATCATCGACAAAATCACGAAGACCCTGCCCTAAATCATCTCCAGCATCTCTAACGGCATCACCAATGTCATCAAAAAAACCTCCAACGCTAAAATACCCACTGGGGTCCGTAAACGACAACGGGTTATTCAATACATAACTATAACGGTTAAACGATTGCTGGTTTTGTTTAAACTGCACAAACGGGTCAGCACTCAGGAATCGACCCAGCTCCGGGTCAAATACACGACCATTCATGTGTATCAGCCCAACCCCTTGCAGAAATTCGTGCTCAGTATAGCCACGACGTGTAACGCTGGAAATGCTTGTCGAAGAGACAATGGACTCCAGTGTGCTGGCCGCTTTCCAGCTCGCATCATTTCGACGTTTGCCAAACACGTCGTAACTCAAACGTTCTTTGACAATGCCATTGGCGTCGGTAATCGCGGTGGTCGAGTTGATATGATCCCGATGCAGGTAGTTGAGTTCGGTAGTGTTATTGCTGCGCCGGGTGTTGACCGCGATCATGCGGTTTCCGGCATAGATATAGTTTTTGTATTCAATAATGCCATTGGGCTTTTGAATGCGCTCAAACAGTTGACCCAGATAATGGGTTTTGGTCGTACCGCTGGCGTCTGTCGCCACTTGCAGATAACGTGCACGTCCTATGTCGTAGGCAAAGCGTGTGGAGTTTGCACCCCTTGTAATGGTTTCAGGTTTGTTAAAAGCGGTATAGGTAATCACCTTTCCACCAATACCCGTTTCCATATTACCGTTGGCATCATAGGTCAGCGTTTCATCAATTGTGCTGCTTGTGCTGCCAGCGTGGGCTGCGATACAGACCGTGTCATCCAGGGTGACGCCATTAGCTGCATTACAATCAGCCGCAAGCGCCTGGGACTCGCTCAAGGTAGATAGACCCACCAGGCTTCGGGCCAACAAGGCGGCGTCCAGGCCATTGATACGACCATCCCCGCTGATGTCACCTGCCAGGGCACCTGTGTTGGACCGGCTGATATCGGTGACGGCATGCGGTCGTGTGCTGTTGTACTGATAGGTTCCCAACTCGCTGTTAAAGGTAATATTGCCTAACGCGTCATATTGATATTGTGTTGTTTGCTGGCCATCACGCAGTACGGTGGAAACACGGTTGAGGGCATCGTAGGTAAAGCTTTCAATGCTGCCATTTTGCGTTGTGCCATTTGGTTGCGTAATAATCCGGTTGTGGTCGGTACGGCTGACGAGGGTGCCGAGGCTGTCGAATTCAAATGCCAGACTTTGCACGCCACTGCTGGTTCCTGCACCGGTGCTGATGGAGGTCAAAAAACCCATTTCGGTATCATAGGTACGGAAGGTGGTAAGGCCATTACCCAGGGTCTCGGTCGTAATATTACCACTAGCGTTGACAAGTTCTGCTGTCCAGAGCGCATCATTACTGGCGCCATCCTGTACGGCTTTGAGATGGCCGTAGGCATCGTAGACGTTGCGTTTTATAAAGGCGGGGTTAGCACCGTCTTGCGCGGGATAGGCAATGGTGTCAACGCGGCTGTAGACATCGTATGCGGTAGCAACGCTGTAGCTGCTACCATCAAAATTTGAGGTTGCCGATGTGATACGGCCAAGATGGTCGTAACAAAAGTTTTTTGTGGTGGCACCATCACTGCTTGACTTCAGTTTGCCGATACTGCGGCAACTGTTGGCAGTATCGGCTTCGGTGAAGTAGTCCCACTGGCTGGTTTTTTCGACACTGGCGGGGTCTGCGAGGTTGCGCACATCCACTCGCGTCCGCATACGATTGAGCAGGTCGTAGTTCATGGTGGTTTCCTGACCTTTGGCGTCTTGCTGCCAGCGCAGGTTACCGAGCGCATCAGTGGCGTATTGCCAGGAACCCATGTCCGGGTCGATCAGTTTTGTTTTACGGCCACGGTTATCGTATTCCATCAAAATAACGTTGCCCATGGGGTCGGTAACGGTATCCAACTCACCAAAGGGTAAATACGTGTAGCGCGTGCCTTTGTTATGGGCATCAAACACCCATTCCACTTTACCTGCGAGATTTTTGATTTCCCGTACGGACAGGCTGGTGTATTCACCACCCGTGCGACGCTCGGTCGACACGGTGGTTTGCAAGCCTTCGTAGTCATTAGTGACGATGGAGCCATCCGGATTGATTCGGGTTTTGATGCGGTTCAGGATGTCAAAGGTGTTGGTGGTCCAGTATTGGGTGGTGGCACCTTTGAAGTATGGGCGGGAGCTGCGCAGGAGACGTCCTGCTTCGTCGTATTGCGTATCCTGATGCACGACAACTCCGTCGAGGCCCAGAGTTTTCACGCGTAATTGGCGAGAGAATTCATCCATGTAGGCTGTAGAGATTGCGCCATCACTGCGCGTCGTGGTGATTTTGTACACCGCGTAGGCCGGGCAACTGGTATCAGTGCCATCACACCAGCCATAGGACCAGGTGGTTGTGGTGTCATCGGGTCGGGTTTCGGTGCTACGACGACCGAAGGCATCGTACGTCCAACGGGATGTCAATCCATTCGGGCCAGTTTGCTGATCGAGTTTTCCCCAACGAGCATCGAAGACTTTTGTTTCAGATTGGGTGATTGCGCCTTCCACGGGCACAGTTGCTGTAACAACCGGGTATTGATGATCGGTGTAGTCAAAATGGCTGGTGGTGGTGCGTGTGGCAACGGGATAGCTTGCAGCGGACGAGCCACTCACGGTGACAGACGCTTTGTTGCCGTAGGCGTCATAGGTGTATTCGGTTTTCAGGTACAGATCAGGGTCTGTGGGTTCATCTTCTGTCCATTGAAGCATGCCATCAGGATAATACCCGTAGGCCGTATTTCGGGTTTGGAAATCGGTACCCGAGTACGACGTAACACTCGATGCTGTCAAACGGCCGAGGTGCCAGTTGACGGTATCGTTTTCATAGGTATTGCTTGTGGTTTGACGATAGGCAAATGTGGCATCCAGTCGACTTTGTTGGGTGTCGACAGTGATGTTGACAGCATTGCCGAAGTCATCCATCACGGTTGTGCTAGTAATGTATTTCAGCGGTGTGCCATCAAGATTTTTTTCTTCGGAGGTACTGTTTTGCAGATAAACGGAATACGATGAACTCCACCCGACGCCACTCTTCACCGCATAATGATTAACAGTTTCGCTGGTAACCATATCAACCAGATTGCCCAATCTGATGTATGCATGAGAGAGGGTGACCTTTTTGGGCATATTCAAAAAAGGAAAAACATTAATCGAGGGCGAGTTATCAACAAGGAGAGAACTAAAATGGGTGATGTTATCAAAAGTGGTGGTGGTTGTTTGCCCGGTTTGCATATCCGTTATGGCCCGCGAGGCAAAACCCAGCCAGCCGCGCCCCAGGCTGTGAATGCGGGCGTCGGAATATTGGTAGGTATACCTGGCGGTGCCACCGATGCCATTGGAGACGGTGTGCTCACTCACCACCGACATCGGGGAAATGATGCAGGGCGTGGGATATTGGCAGTTGGTCGTGCCTTTGGTGTAAACACCGGAGTCGGTCAGGGGTTTGTAGGTGATGTTTGTCTTTGTGCCGAAGCCAGAGGTAAAGGATTCTACAACTTGGGTTTCTCTTCTTGTATTGACAGCGAGCTCAGTGACGCCATCAGCGCTGTGAAGTATTTCAGGTTTCCCATCGGCATCAATATCGACAAGTCGGGTACCTGCATTTTCGCTATTAATTAAAACGAGGTCGTACGGAGGCGCATAGCTATCATTCCTGGACCAACCAGACCCTGTATTCAGATAAGCGCGTTTTCTGTCTGGATACTCTATCCACTCTTGAGTGGTCTTATCATAAATATGTAAAATATGAGTATGGTAAAAAATATCCAGAAGACCATCACCATTCAAGTCTATGAACTTAACAGCATGCCCAGTCAAATCACCAAGTGTAGAGTGCATTGTTGCTATCAGGACAGGAGAAGTATAGTGTTCCGCAGACACCCAGCCATTACCTGTGTTCAGATATGCGTCATTAACAGGATCGTCACCATTCGAGTAACGCCGTATAATGTCCAAAAGACCATCACCATTTAAATCAATTAACCGCCCGCCCTCAACAAGTTCACGTGTTGCATCATCAAGATACCAAGTCCAATTTGTGTACCCATCATTAGATACAGAGGTCGTAGGGGACACAGGAAAAATGTACTCACTACTCGGTGAAGTTTCCCAGCGATTCCCACCATTATGTTGCTGAAGATAAATCCCATTTTTAGACATTAAATCTATAAGACCATCTCCATTAATATCCACCCAACGAGTCGATGAAGGCTTACGATCTAAATTCGATATATTTATGGGTGGCACATAGGAGAGTGTGTGAGGACCCCAACCATTGGGGGAACCCAGATTCACCCCACTGGTGACAGAAGTGGTTCCTTCATGCCGATAAACCATATCAACCAGGCCATCACTGTTCAAATCGACAAGATCAGCGACCCAGTCCTTTCCATCGTGCCTTGCCAGGGCATAGGGTGGTATAAACTGACCACTACTATCATTCAGCCATCCTGAACCGGTATTCAGGTAGGCTCCCTGTTCCATATTTCCAGCATTGTCTGCGTCACGACTCCAGATAAAATCGACCAACCCATCACCATTAACATCGATAATTCTTGAACCTGCGGGCCTACCATCATCTCGAATCAGAGGATAAGGGGCGCTATATGCATTCGATAAAACCCATTCCCCATTTTTGTTTAGGTATGTCTCACTCTCGAAGCTAGTGCTATCTATCCAGCGGTAATAAATAATATCCTGATACCCATCTCCATCAAGATCAATAAACCGAATGCCTTTTTTATCTTCGCCATTGACAGACAATTCAAGCCCGGCGGGCAATTGATATGTTGTGTCTGACTGCCATGCAGTCGTGCCACTTTGATCAGATGCCTGCCAACCAATTTTTGTCGCAGGCAGGCACTGCCCATCCAGGCCGCATTCAGTCACTGTTGCCACTTTACTCCTATTGGAATTGGCATCCGCAGGTTTGTAGGCAAGGATGTAATTCCGCACTAACCGGTTTGCAATTTCTACAGTAATTTTTTCCAGTCGCTTTGTCGTCTGAACTTTACCACCAGCCCGATAGCCAACAATGGGATCAGGGCGTGCCTCACTTCCGGCTACACCATAATTAAAACTGAGTTTTCCATCACCGGAATAGGTGATCTCATCAGGGTAATATTCCCTGTTGTAGCCAGTGTTGCTGGATGTGCCAGTGGAAACGTCCTCATCACCAATAAATTGATAATTGAAATTGATGCTGTTACCCGCATTATCGGTAATGCTGCTAATCGCCCAGATATGAACAGCCTCTTTACCATGGGGTGCAAAACGACTGTTAAATTGGCCGCTTGCATTCGCGGCAACGTCGCCGAACTGCATGCGCAAGCCATCTTTGGTTAAAACCTCAAATGATTCAGGACCATTGTCCAGAAATCCTTTGGAAGTGATTTTTGAAAAAATATCCTGCTCAGTACGGTATTCGGTATTGTTTTGTCCATAGATAGTGGTATTAGGATTTATTGCAACAAGTCGTTGACCATCCAGGCAGAACCGGTCATTGGCATCCAGTTTCACCCCCCGGATTCGCGTATCTTGCGCAAGATTTTGTGGACAGCGAGTGATCGAAGAAAGCCCGGATATGTTCCACCCCACTCCCAGCAAACCATTCCCTGCCTGGCTACTGTATGTGAGGGAAACACCCGGCTTGATACCCCCAATGCCGGTGGGCACTTTTATAGGAATTGAATAAGCCGCCACGCCTCCTGGGGTGACTGAGAAACTGCCATTTACTGAGCCAACAGGCCCACCTGAAGAATGAACGCTGGTTGAATAAAGACCGAGGCTTAAATACAAGCTGATGGTTAACTTCCAGATATTATTACGCATCAACTTTCCCCGGGAACGTTCTTTCATTTTTACATTATCCATTTTTATTCTTTAACGGGGCCACGCGACACTGAATACCACACGAAAGTGTTTAAAAATATTTTATATCGATTGGCGGGTTCTACTTTGTCACATTCATTTCACTGTATTTCAATGGTTTAACAAACTGTTGGCCGTTTTTCTTCCTGTCGATTCTGTTTTCGCAAAGCGGAATCTATCGACGCTTGTCGCTTTTTGTATCGTTGTTTTATTTCTGCTCATCGTTTTATCCTTATTGGTCAAAAGCGCTGAAATACAGGCATAGTTATACCGTTTTGAGTTTTACGGTTATGGAGGAACGGGCAGACAGATACAGGCAAAGAAGATTCAAAACAGGAAAATTATTGCGCCCCCCCCCCCCAAGACCGACCCCATATCAGCCTCAATCGCACAATTTTGAAAACACAGCACTCCCAACTGATAAATTGATGCCCCAAACATCAGTTGATGATTGTATATGGTCATCTCCCGTTTTGTAAAGAGGAAGTCTTTTCCAATATGAAATAAACCTGAAGGGAGGAAGAGACTTTTCCAATTGCGCCAAGCTGTATACACTGCAAGACGATTCACAGCGTTTTGCACCATCAGCGAGGTTAACGATGCGCCAATATGATTCGATACCCAAACACCCGCACACTTTTTATCGTGTCACGCTACAACTTATTATCCTATTGAGCCTGGGTGCCTGTGCTACGACACCCACCCCAGACGAAATAACCAACACGACAGCCGCAAGCAACGCTGACAACACCTCACAAGCAGTTGCAAAAACAGTTAACAGCCCCCAAAGTGATGACAGTACCATCGCCCCCAAGAGCGATAACAGCGTCGCCGCCAAACCAAGGGACACCGAACCCGCACCCGAACCACTAGAAACCAAACCGGTTGAGCCCGAATCCGCTACACAAAAACCTGTTACATCTTTCGCTGAAACTGAGCAGGTCTCCATTGATATCTCCTGCAAGAACTCGCCGTACAGCAAATACGAAGAGCAAGCACGCATCAGCATTGCCAAGGGATTAAGTGCTACCACCGCAGGCACCTACGGCGTCGGTTTTCGTCACCTCGATGAACACAAAAAATGGAGCAAAACTCACAAAGCACTGTTTACCGCCGTCAATCAAGCCTGCTCCACATTAAGCAAATGCGTAAAACAACATCCAAAAGACAAAACAACACAATGTGCAGATCAAGCAAAACAATTTGACGAATGGCAAAACTTGGCAGCACGCTTCGCAGAAAAGGCCAAGCAAAGCGAAACTACGCAACCTCCGAAAATCTGTTCCTTCACTCCAGACCTTGATGATGCTGCCAACTGCTTTCACTCCCTGGCTGACAATATTGATAACGCCTGCACCACCAGCGATTGCAAAAAAACCAGTGACTGCTGGCGAAGCATTGGTTTTCTTGACGGGGTAATCAATCAGGCGGCCTCTGCCTGTACTTTTGTACATACACCATTAGCCGAATGCGGCGGTTATGTAACCGCCACCCAGCGCCGCAAAAACAAATTTGAACGTTGTGCACAAATGCAGGAAGGCCTCAATATGCGCATCATTCCTGTGTTATAAAGCCGTGGTTTTGCTGGCGAATTAGCTAGGAGGTATTCTCAATAAACAAGACCATATTGTGCCTAAAAAAATCGCCAAGCAAAGCATGAGGAAGACGGTTTGCTCATTGCAATGAACGACGAGTAACACTATATGGCGTTTTTTCAGGCGAAACCCGACAATACGCTCTTGTTCATTTAAGCATAGGAATTATTGCGCCTTTATCATCTGCAACCCTATGAAATAGGGATAATTATATGTTTCATTATCTCTGACGACGACCTGGGCCGTAATCGTAACCATAGCCCAAACCGTAATCGATAACTGATTGCGTTCTTTCTTTTATTTTATCCGCGTGTGCCTGTTCATTTTTTGAATCAATAACAGTTTGATATTCTTCTTTAACGGTGGCTTTTTCATCATCTGTGAGCTTGTCCCACTCCGCTTTGCTATGACCAAAATAAGCCATTGAGCATCCCGGTAACAGGGCAATCATTATCAGAGCAAGCAAAAAATATCGTCGTATTTTCATGTTCATTCAAAGTAACTTAGGAATAGAAATTGAATAACTTATACAATTGGCGCTCTGATTTAGTCCGTCTTTGTTCGTTCTGATTGAACAAAAGCACAGGAATAGTCGTTCTATTTCGAGCTTTTGTGATTGAAGAACGGGCGAAGACGGACTGAAGCAGAGATGCCAATTGTATAAGTTATTTAATTTCCATTCCTTACATGCCTGCGCCACCAATATCAATCCGGTAGATACACCCTGGCTTGCACAATATCGTCCAGCTTGACCGGAAAAGAAAACTCGCCTGTTGTAAGTCTCATCAAAATACGAATGCGTTCTTCATCCATGCTTTCTAATTGCCCCTGGCGACGTTTTCCCATTGATGTTTCCACTTGAATATTTTCGCCAATATATCGGGAAAGCTGTGATTTACGAACCTTTTGATATTTCCTTATTTTTGCAGAACGCTGTTTTACAGGTGGGCTAATTTCGGCGACAGCCGGATTTGACAGGTGCCCTTTAATAATATCCAGCGCGTCACTTTTTCTTGTTGTTGTTTTTCCAGTCCTGACACCCCAATCAATTTGACTGAGATCGACATTGGCTCCATTAATAACAATTTCCATACCAAGAATATCTAAAATATCAGCCGTTTTATAAAATTCCAAACCACTCAGCATCGTTGCTTCGGCAGGACTCAGGCTAATCGTGAAATTTCCACCACTCATCATAAGCTGACGATAGGCATCCACGGTTTTTTGCGGGAAAGTTGCGCCAAGCTCTGCTGCCAATTGAGCAATATTTGCATTAACGTACTGCTCAATACTGCCCTCGCTCTGCTGCGCACAGTATTTATTCCTGAGTTTGTAATACCCCGTATCGGTATACTCAATTTTCATTTTTGCGATTTCAGGCTCAACTGGCTGCAAACCTGCCGACTTTATTTGATGCAGATCAAATCCGGTTTGCATAGTAAAATTGACGCTGTAGAGATCACGATCCTTAATACGCATATTAATTTTCGCTTGCCCCGAATCCTTCTCAAATTCCACCTTCACAGCGACATCAAGATTCAATGGATTGTAACCCATCGCAGAAAGTTCGTTAATGCCAAACTTTTCAACATCCCCACAACCCAGCGCATCCATCCGTTCAATTAAAAGCGGGGCTTCAGGTGTTTGTGAGTCTGCCTCCTGTGCCTGCATATTATCCAGCATCGCAAATATTTCACTATCAACATCAATGTTCGCGTTTTTCATTTCAAAACTAATATATTCTGGAAACTCGCCATTCTTAAAACG
>Ga0316204_10005848_pt1 | contig 19719 bp, 19 predicted proteins | sample 6monrhotite_MG_2_FD_205661 | JGI IMG/M metagenome (GOLD analysis project Ga0316204, IMG submission 205661) | Microbial mat bacterial communities from mineral coupon in-situ incubated in ocean water Damariscotta River, Maine, United States -... | ecosystem: Environmental > Aquatic > Marine >...
CCATAATATCGCCCAGCGCATTGCCCCATCGGACAATCGCATCATTGCGCTCCGGATCGAAGTGCACCTCGATGGAAGGCCCGCCATGTCCGGCTGAAACCGAGCCCGCATTCACACAGGTTTCCGACCCACCGCAGGGTGGTCGCGGCTCGATCGGAGGGTAGGGATTGGCGGCTTGAGTGCCAGCTTCCGGCTCAAGTTCGGGGTCAGACACTGCGCCTTGCGGAAACTTGGCAGGAAGAGGTGCCGGGTCAGGCTCTGGCGCAGGCGGTATAACCGGCTCAACAACTTCGGCAATCTCCGGGGTCTCGACTTCGGCCGATTCCCCTCCACCGCCGCAGGCCGTCAACCAAATTGCCAACGACCCGATGATTATTGCCCGAACACTGCCAGATGCCGCCATATGCGCCTCCCCTGATACAGGCAGACACTAACAGGACAGGCGGGCGTTACAATGCTGGGGTGAGATCACGCTGTGCGTACGGGAGAAGCCCGCCGTCTAGTCAGACGAACGATCCGGGCCCCACTGATTGACCGCGTCCCAGCCGACAATTTCCGCCGCTCTGCGTTGCGTTTCGTCAGGGCTGAACATGCCGCGCTCCAGCGCAGATTTGAACCAATCCTCGAAGACGCCACCCGTCTCGTCAAAGCCCTCTTCGAGCATGGCGTGATAAAGTGCGGCGGCAAACATGTGCATACCGCCATCGGCATGACGCCACCGCTCAGCGGGATCACGGGCAAAGCCCAGACGGGTGGCAACAATCTGATCCAGTGCTTGTGTGGCGCCTTCATTCACCACACCTTCAAACGAATTATATCCAAAGGCGGGGTCGTGGTCCTCGACGATGGAAACCATCCAGGGGTCGGCCTGCAAATCCGAGAGAAGCACCAAAGTTGAAAGATCATCCAGGTCGAAGGGCGGATGGAAAATTTCATGCGCCGCCACGCGCAATTGAATATCGGCCTCCCACTCATAGAAAGCGACAAAACGTTGGCCGAGGATGCGAATACCATAGGGTTGGGTAAATCGTACCACCACGATTTCTATCGTTGGATCCAGCTCACGGCCCAAAAGGCGAGCTTGCTCGGGGATAATGTCGAACAGGACTACCGCGGCGTTGATCCGCTCCACACCTTCCAGAATAGGCGGGAGATTTGTTTGCGCATACCAGCGATCATAGCCAACCTCTTGCAGCGCCATCAGCGCCGTATGGATTGTCGGCATCATCGACACCGCGAATGCGTAACGATCCTCATCCCAATAGCGTGTTTCTTGAAGAAATGGGCGTATGCGGGCGTCAGGATCAGCCGCAGATGCCAGAACATCGTCCAGCGTAGCAACGGGTCCGGCTGAAAAAATCAGTGCCAGCGTCGGCCCGGTCAGCTGTTCGCGTTCCTGCCGGAATGCGCGGTCAATCTCGTCAATTGCCGCCAGACCTTCATCTGATAAATTACTCCGCAGAAACGAAATCGTTTCGCTGAAATAGGTCGATTGAAGCACATCGCCGCCCACCGCCCCGATCAACAGCAAGGCATCCATTCCGGCGGCGGGGCCAACGACCCATTCGGTCACTTGGGTTTCAGCGCCCTCATCCGAAGCCGACGCGTCCGCCCATGCAGGCGCACTGGCAGCCACCGCCAGCGCTACACATAAATTTCTCATACGGGATCATCCTTTACCGGGTTATACCCCTTCCCAAGCTCATCCAATCAGATTGGACGACGTTCGTCTTGAACAGGATTGATCTGGATCAGGATGGCCCGATTGCAGGAAATCGTGCTGGCGTATGGCCTGTGGCGCGCTTGAGTAAACGGGTGAGATGCGGCTGGTCGGAAAAACCCGCTGCACTGGCAGCTTCAGAGGCACTCACCCCCTCGCGCAGCATCGTAATGGCCAATTGCAATCGCCTTTCCTTGCGCAACTGCACCGGCCCCAACCCGAACCAACGCTTGCAGGTCCGCGCGGCGTGTTCAGCTGAAACACCGCATTGACGGGCCAAATGGTCCACCGGCATTTCCGGGCATGTCACCAGCAAACGAGTTAGTTGCACCAGCCAGCGCGATGGGGCGACGGGAGGAAACAGCTCGGCTTCCTCGCGCGCGGCCTCAGCGGCCTGAGCCGGGTTACACCGCGCCAATTTTTCCAGAGCCGCGGGGTCAGCGACACGTATCGCTCGCAGTCCGTCTGCCAGAGGCGAAGGCAGATTGATTATCACAGCACCGTATCGACCAAACTCATCGCCATGAGCATGCCAGGCCGGATGGATCATCAACGTCCCCGCCGTGCAGGAAAATCGCCCATCAGCCGACATTTCCTCATACCCACCATCCAGCACCAGCGAAGTATAGCTCTCGGCATGCCGGTGAAACGGCATCGCCGCTCCGGCAGTATGGGAGGTTTCAGGGGCAGGTGTCATGGTAGAGAGGTTAGCGGAAAGATGCGGTTTGGGAACTTAGCATTTTGCAGCGATCACATTTCGAGGAAGGTGACACCGGCCTTATTCCGAGTTGGTTTCAAAATAGAATCCATCCCCTAATCGTTATCCATCTTCAGAGCCGCAATAAACGCCTCCTGCGGGATGTCGACGCGGCCGAACTGGCGCATCTTTTTCTTACCCTTTTTCTGCTTTTCCAGAAGCTTACGCTTCCGGGAGGCATCGCCGCCATAGCATTTTGCGGTCACGTCTTTGCGCAAAGCAGACAGGGTTTCGCGGGCCACGATCCGGCCACCGATGGCCGCTTGGATCGGGATTTTGAACATGTGGCGCGGGATCAGATCTTTCAGCTTCTCACACATCGAGCGCCCACGCGCCTCGGCGCGGCTGCGGTGGACGATCATGGATAGCGCGTCGACCGGTTCGTCATTGACAAGGACTGTCATCTTCACAAGGTCGTTCTCGCGATAATCCTTCCACTGATAGTCGAAGGAGGCATAACCTTGGGTCACCGATTTCAAGCGGTCATAGAAATCAAACACTACTTCGTTCAGCGGTAGCTCATAAATGACGAGCGCCCGGCTGCCGGCATAGGTCAGCTGTTGCTGAATGCCCCGGCGATCTTCGCACAGCTTCAAAACACCGCCGAGATACTCATCCGGCACCAATATGGTGGCCGTAATCCAGGGTTCTGAAATAGCGGCCACTTTCACCACATCCGGCATGTCGGCCGGATTGTGAAGATCGATCTCGCTCCCGTCATTCATACTCAGCTTGTAGACCACGGACGGCGCCGTCGTGATCAGCTCGACATTATATTCCCGCTCCAACCGTTCCCTGATGACTTCCAGATGAAGCAGGCCGAGGAACCCACAGCGAAAGCCAAAACCCAACGCCGCCGATGTCTCCATCTCAAAAGAGAAAGACGCATCATTCAGCGCCAGACGCTCAATGGCGTCGCGCAAATCTTCAAACTCGGCACTGTCCACCGGGAAAAGGCCGCAGAACACGACCGGAATGGCGGGCTTGAAGCCCGGCAGCATGGAAGTCGTCGGGCGTCTTTCATCCGTGATCGTGTCACCCACGCGGGCATCGCGCACCTGTTTGATCGAGGCGTTCAAAAACCCGATCTCGCCCGGTCCCAGCGCATCAACATTCTGCTTAGCAGGTGTGAAAACACCCACACCGTCCACGCCGTAGGATGCTTGCGAACCCATCAGTCGGACGCGCATATTTTTTTTCAGCTGGCCTTCGATGACCCGAACCAGACAAATCACACCGAGATAGGAATCATACCAACTATCAACAAGGAGCGCCTTCAGCGGTGCATCTGGATCGCCATATTTTGGCGGTGGCAGTTTGTCGATAATCGTCTCAAGCACCTGATCGACATTGAGGCCTGTCTTGGCGGAAATTTCCACCGCATCCTGCGCCTCGATCCCGATGACATCCTCAATCTGCTGTTTGATGCGCGCGGGTTCGGCCGCTGGCAGATCAATCTTATTCAGGACAGGTGCGATTTCCAGATCCGCATCAATCGCCTGATAGACATTGGCCAACGTCTGGGCTTCTACGCCTTGCGCAGCATCCACGACCAGCAGCGCGCCTTCACAGGCATAAAGCGAGCGTGAGACTTCATAGGCAAAGTCCACATGTCCGGGCGTATCGATCAGGTTGAGAACATAGGTCTGCCCATCCTTGGCCTTGTATTCCAGACGCACAGTCTGGGCCTTGATGGTAATGCCCCGCTCGCGCTCGAGCTCCATATTATCGAGCACCTGCTCCTTCATCTCGCGCTGGGTCAGCCCGCCAGTGAGCTGTATCAGCCGGTCAGCAAGCGTGGATTTCCCATGATCGATATGCGCGACAATGGAAAAGTTTCGGATGAGGGATTGATCTTGGCTCATAGGGCGGGACGTAGCATTGAGACACCGTTCCGCCAAGCGTCGTGTGCGTTGGCCTTCAATCCTTAACCTCACCCTAACCGGATCGCCATTGTCTTGCCTGAATTGACGCGCAGATTCGCGTTCGAATTTACGTTGAGTGTCGGGAGACAGATCGCCATGTCCATACGCCAACTTGCCCTTGCTTTGGTAGCTGCCTTAGGGCTCAGCCTGCCGGCCATCGCTCAAGATGAGCCAGACAATCAGCCCGATCGTTATTCTGACGAAGAAAATGCGTATTCCCAGGAGGAAGTCGTTGATGCCGTCTCCGATTTCTTCGGTGTGACAGCTGAAGCTGCTGCCGCAATCGTCGAGCGCGTTTTCTCGGACCTTGGCCGACCCGTCGGCTATGTTGCAGGCGAAGAGATTGCCGCGGCCGTCGGTGTGGGTTTGCGATATGGCGAAGGTCAACTCACCATGCGTGATGGGCGCCGAGAGCACGTTTATTGGCAAGGACCGTCCATCGGTTTTGATGCGGGCGGTAATGCCAGCCGCGTTTTCGTCTTGGTCTATCAAATGGATGAACCCGACAGGATTTTCCGTCGCTTTCCCGGTGTCGAGGGTTCCGCCTATTTCATCGGCGGCATGGGTGTGAACTATCAGCGCGCTGATGGCATCACGCTCGCCCCGATCCGCTCTGGCGTTGGCCTGCGCGCTGGCGCAAATGTCGGCTATCTGGCTTATTCCCGCCGACGCAATTGGCTGCCTTTCTAGGTCAAACCCATGAAGATCCGTACCGCTGATCGCGCCGACTATTCCGGCATATATGCGGTTCTGGACGATGCTTTCAATCAGTCTGACGAGAGCGCCATAGTTGACCGGCTTCGGGCCGATGATGCCGATAGTCTTGAACTCGTCGCCGAACATCATGGCGATATCATCGCAACCGCAATGTTTTCGCCCGCCAGCGCACAGCTGGCGAATGGCGACATCCTTCGCGGGTTGGGCCTTGGTCCGGTAGCCGTTACACGTGACCAGCAATCGAAGGGCATAGGCGCGGCGTTGATCGAGGCAGGGCTGGAGCATTTTCAGCCCTACCCGGTTGCCTTCTTTTGTGTACTGGGCGCGCCAGACTATTATGCCCGTTTCGGCTTTACACCGGCCATAGAGCGCGGTTGGAAATGGTCAGCTGATGATGGCTCAATTCCGGAGATGGCTCAGGCATTTCAAATCCGCCTGCCGCGTCCTTTGCCAACAGGCGACGGCGTGATCCACTATCATCCCGCATTCAGCACTTGAGCGATTTAGCTTGCGGTTGTTCTCATTCCGTGTGAGAGAGCGCGCGTCTTCGCACCGCGCGTAGATGTCCGGACACCCGGTCAGGCGGTGCGCCATAGGCCGAGCCATCCTTCATAGTGGAGGATCGCCGTAAGCCCCACCCTCACGAATTGATGAGGGGCCATCAGGCGGCTGGTCTACGCAAGCTCCCTATTTTGAAAAACCGCAACGCGCGGGACCGGCCTTTGGCTGATCCGGCGCGGTGTGACTGTGAAAGTTGAATTTTTGACCCAGTTTACCGAACTCGGCCTTGCCGAGCCTATTCTCAAAGCCATCCAGTCGGAAGGCTATACCGACCCAACGCCGATTCAGTCTGAAGCCATTCCCGCGCTCATGGCCGGGCGCGATGTATTGGGCACCGCCCAGACCGGCACCGGCAAGACTGCTGCCTTTACCCTCCCTATTCTTGACGCCCTCGCTAAATCGAAGGGCCGCGCTCAGGGAAAATCCTGTACAGCGCTCATTTTGGCACCAACCCGCGAACTCGCACTCCAGATTGCTGAATCCGTCAAAACCTATGGCCGGGTGACCCGTCCGTCGGTTGTTGTCGTTATGGGCGGCGTAAAGCCCGGCAACCAGATCCGCACTATGCGCCCCGGCGTTGATGTGCTGATCGCTACGCCAGGCCGATTGATCGATCATATGCAGACCGGTGCGATCAATCTCGGCAGCGTGAAAACTGTTATTCTCGATGAAGCCGACCAGATGATGGATCTCGGCTTCCTTCCGGCCATTCGCCGCATTCTCGCCGCGACACCAAGCGCGCGGCAGACCGCGTTATTTTCGGCCACCATGCCCAAGCCCATCCGCGCCCTCGCACATGATTTCCTGACCGATCCGGTTCAGATTTCAGTTGCCGCTGTCGCGCGTCCGATCGAGCAAATCACCCAGTCGGTGCAATTCTTGGATCGTCCACAAAAACTCGAACGTCTCGTTCGCGTCCTCAACGTTCCGGAAATGACCAGCGGCATTGTCTTTACCCGCACCAAGCGCGGTGCAGACCGCGTTGCACAGCGTCTGGTAAAAGCCAATCTGGCGGCAGATGCCATCCATGGAAACAAGAGCCAGAACCAGCGCCAACGCGCACTGGACGCCTTCAAGAAAGGCAAGGTCACCATTCTGGTCGCAACCGATATTGCGGCCCGTGGCATTGACATTGACGGTGTGTCACACGTTATCAATTTCGAGCTGCCCAATGTACCGGAATCCTATGTTCACCGCATTGGCCGGACGGCTCGGGCAGGCAATACAGGTATCGCCGTCGCTTTCTGTGACGATGAAGAAAAGCCGCTTTTGAAAGACATTGAGCGACTGATCGGATATCGCCTCGCCGTGACCAATGAAGATGGTGTTGAACAACATCCATCCAAGCCCTTCACTGAAGAGCCTCGCGGTCCGGCTCCTGTGAAAAAGCCCCGCCCGCGCGGTGGTCGCAACAGAACGCAATCACATCGTCCTGAAGGCCAAATTGGCGAGCGCGCGAAAGCTTCGCGTCCTCAAGGGCAAGGCCAACGCACAGCGAAGCCCGCCCAATCCGGCAATGACAATGCTGCGCCGCAACGTTTTGGCAAAAGCAAGTTTAAACCAAGTGGCGGTGGAAAACCGGGTCAGCCCGGACGTCCACGCTCAGGCGGCCCGAACCGCCGTTCGGCTTAAGTGATAATGGCCGGAACAAATTCAATTTCCGGCCATTGCTCTTTCTGGCGGGCAATCTTGGCGTTCCAGTGATCGGGCGTCGAGATGTCCGCCATCGGCTGGACGTGTAGTGAAAACAACCCGGCCAACCCATAAGGCGCGATAAGCTCCGGCTGGCCATCGCGCGTCAACCGGATCGCCACGGCATGGGTCGTTGACGCGAACTGGCGCACGGCATCTTCGGTGCTGGAGAGGGCTGGGCGGTTGGTCCCAAATTTCCGGTTGAACCAGATATGGACGCGAGCCTGATTGCAAACTTCAACCTCTGGCGAGATCCCGGCAAATGTCTCTGCCGCGCGGGCGACAACGGCGTCTTCGCCCGCCTCGCTCAGATCGTCTGCATCAAAATAAGCGAGGTCATAATCATTGACGCCGAAGCCGGGTGCCCGTCCGGTCAATTCATTCCAGACGGCCTGATAAACCGCACCGGCAATTAGCGCCCAGTCGGGAAGGTCCAGTTGATGCGCGCGTTTCAGCACTTCTGCCGCAACAGGGTCGGCCAGAACCGATTGGATCACGAAGGCCTGCTGTTCTACTTCGGACGCATTCGCCAATCGTCGCGGATCGTCTAACATCTCTACCCTCTGAGGCTGGCGCCTGTCGCTTTTTCCACCCCGGCGACAATCTTCGCCGCAATCGCGTCGATTTCCTTGTCCGTCAGGGTTTTTTCGCGCGGCTGGATCACGGCCTCAATAGCCAGTGATACCTGCCCGTCTGGCACGCCCTTTCCGGAATAGACGTCAAATACGGTGACATCGGCGATCATCGCCTTGTCGGCACCTTTGGCCGCACGAATAAGCGTATCGGCGGCGACGGCCTCATCGACGAGGAAAGCAAAGTCGCGTTTCACCGGCGTCAGCTCCGCGCGATTCAGTGCCGGACGCGCCTTGGTCGCAGCTTTCTTTTTCGGAGACGGGATACCGTCGAGAATTATCTCAAATCCGATGACGCGGCCGTCTATCCCCAGCGCATTCAAGACGCGCGGGTGAATTTCACCAAATTCGGCGAGCACATTCTTTGGCCCAAGGCGCATAACGCCCGAGCGTCCCGGATGCCACCAATCGCGGGCCTCTGGAACAACCTGCAAGGACTCAACCGGCGCACCGGCAGCGTCCAGCGCTGCCATGGCGTCGGCTTTGGCGTCAAACAGGTCCGCTTCGCGCGTACCCGTCCAATGACGGCCCGCAGCCACAAACCGAACCCCGGACACCGCCATGCGTTGCCCATCAGGCGCATCGGTCAGATAGACCGGCCCGGCTTCAAACAGGCGCGGATCATCAACGCCTTTATCGGCGTTTTCCTGCAAGGCCGACAGCAGATGGATCAGGGCGGTGGGCCGCATCACATCCAGTTCGGAAGAGATCGGATTATCCAGCTCCAGCCCCTCGCCATTACCGCCAAACAAGGCAGCCTGATCGTGATGACAGAAGGACCATGTGACGGCTTCATTATAGCCGCGCACTGCCAGCGCCCGCCGCGCATGACGCGCGCGGTTCTGACCTGTCGTTGCGGTCGGTTCACGCCGTCCCGGCAATTTCGGCAGAGAGATGGCTTCGATTTTGTTATAGCCGTGAATGCGCGCAACTTCCTCAACGAGATCCGCCTTCATGGTGCAATCACGTCGGAAAGTTGGCACTTCAACGTGCAGCGTGTCGCCGGAACCAGCGACGCCGAAACCCAAATCCATCAGGATTTTGGTGATGGCCTCTGGCGTCAGCTCGATGCCGGTCAGGCGCTTGACTTCCGAGACCGGAAAATCGATCGGCCCAGGCGCTTGGGGCGCTTCTCCGGCGATCATGATTTCGGACGGCTCACCACCGCAAAGTTCCAGAACCAGCTGCGTCGCCAGATCAATGCCGGGTTGGATCGAGCCGGTATCAACGCCGCGCTCAAAACGATAACGCGCATCAGACTCAATGCCCGTTGTCCGGCCTGTGGCACGGGTAACTTCCGGGTCAAACCAGGCACACTCGATGAAGACGTTCACTGTCTCATCTGACACGCCGGACAGTTCGCCGCCCATCACCCCGCCAAAGCCGAGGCAGTTCGTCTCATCCGCGATAACGCACTGCTCTGCGGCCGGCGTAAAGCTCTTGCCATCCAGCGCTTCGAACGTGTCGGTCTCGCCCTTGCCACGCCGCGCAATAATCGTTTTGCCAATCTTGTCAGCATCATAGACGTGCAGCGGGCGGCACCGGTCGTAGGACACCAGATTGGTGATATCCGCGAGAATATTGATCGACCGCAGACCAATGGCTTCCAGCTTGCGCTTCAACCATTTCGGCGACGGGCCGTTTTTAACGCCGCGAATATAGCGCCCGCCAAAAACCGGACAGGCGTCTGGAAAATCAAGGCGGATATCAATCGGGCAAGAAAACGCACCCTTGATCTGCTTTGGCGCTGGCGTCGTCACTCTGCCAAGCCCAGCCGCCGCCAGATCACGGGCAATACCATCCACACCCAGCCAGTCCGGGCGGTTCGGCGTCACTTCAAAATCAATGACCGGATCATTCGCACCCAACGCTTCGGCGGCGGGGTCGCCGACCTTCCAGTCGCCGGTCAGCTCGATGATACCGTCATGATCCTCACCGGCATTCAGCTCCTTGGCGGAGCACATCATGCCATAGGATTCAATGCCGCGAATTTTGCGGGGTTTCTTGTCCAGTGCGAAATCCGCGCCCGGAATATAGGTGCCGAGCGGCGCATAGATCGCCTTCATCCCGGCATGGGCGTTCGGCGCGCCGCAGACGATCTGTTTTGTGCCTTCAAACGTCTCGACGGTGCAGACTTTCAGCTTGTCGGCATCGGGGTGTTTTTCCGCCGAGGTGACATACGCCACCGTAAAGGCTGACAGGGCTTCGGCTGGATTGTCGACATGCTCGACTTCCAGACCAGCCATGGTCATCGTTTCGACGATCTCGTCTATCGAGGCGTCGGTTTCCAGATGCTCTTTCAGCCAGGAGAGGGTGAATTTCATTGTTCGGCTCCACGGGCGTCGTTGCGACCACTATTATCGAAAACATCTGTTTCAGGGCGAACGCAGTGAGGAATAGCTGTGCGGGCGGAATCATCACTGCCTCCCTCCCAGCAACGATCAAACACTGAGCAATAACAAAGGTTGACGCTCCAGAGTTCCCATTCAGCCAACAGCGCGTCCAGCCCTTCTCCAGCCAAATCATCGGCAGGCCAGCTGAGCGTAATCGGCTCAACGTGCGCGCCTGCCGCCAAAACCCGACCATTAATGCTGGTCCACGACCGGTCATAACCTTCGGGTAAAAGCGTCATGATCGGCTCGAAATCGGTCATGAGCTGACCATCGCGATAAACCCGAACCGACTCAATCATCGCAGGGCCCACGCCATTATTCATGAAGCGAAGTCCCATAGACATGGTGTCTTCCACCCGGGATGTGAATCCATCAATCTGGATCACCGGAATAACCGCACCATGCTGCTGCGCACGCATCACACGCGCCTGATCCCACGCGACGAACAGGGCCGCGAGACCGACAACCATTGCACCGATGGCGGTGAGGGCCTGATGATTGGATTTGAACCAACCCAGCATCAGCTCAGCCCCGTCGCCAAATTCGCCTGCAATAGCGGCGAGAAGCCGTAATGCGCCAGCCAGCGCGTATCATTGGCGAAATAATCGCGCAGGTCCGGCGCGCCGTATTTCAGCATGGCGAGGCGATCCACGCCCATCCCCCAGGCAAAGCCCTGATATTCATCCGGGTCGAGCCCGCAGGATTTGATCACATTCGGATGCACCATGCCGCAGCCAAGGATTTCCATCCATTTATCGCCTTCGCCAATCTTCACCGCATCACCAACGCGGGAATATTTGACGTCCATCTCGGCGGACGGCTCGGTGAAAGGGAAATGGTGCGGACGAAATTGCGCCTCGACCGTGTCGGTCTCGAAAAACGCCGCGAGGAAATCCATGAGGATGCCCTTGAGGTGACCCATATGCGCACCCTTATCGATCACCAGGCCTTCGACCTGATGGAACATCGGCGTATGGGTCTGATCCCAGTCGCAGCGATAGACGCGGCCCGGCGCAATAATGCGGATTGGCGGCTTTTCATTCATCAATGTGCGGATCTGCACGGGCGAGGTATGGGTCCGCAAAACCTGCTGCGAGCCATCGCTACGCGGCTTCATGAAGAAGGTATCATGCGTATCGCGGGCCGGATGGCCTTCGGGAAAATTCAACGCCGTGAAGTTATGAAAATCATCCTCGACGTCCGGACCTTCGGCGACAGTAAAGCCCATATCCGAAAAGATCACCGCAAGTTCTTCCATCACCTGCGTGACCGGGTGCAGTTTGCCGCGTGGTTCCGGGCGCACAGGCAACGAGACGTCCGCGCGCTCGGTCGCCAGACGCGCATCCAATGCGGCATTGGCGAGGCCAGCCTTCTTAGCGGTGATCGCATCGCCGATTGTGGTTTTGAGGCCGTTCAGGGCCGGGCCCATCACCTGACGCTCATCGGGGGTCATTTGACCCATCCCGCGCATCATCAACGAGATTTGCCCCTTCTTGCCCAACGCTTCGACGCGCAAGGTTTCCAGAGTCCCTTCATCGCCAGCAGCATCTACCGCCGACAGGAGTTCGGTTTTCAGGGTTTCAATATCGGCGGGTCCGGCCATTGATTTCGTCCTCGCATTGAACAGCGCGTCTGCGCTGGTCTACCGCCCGGGAACGGAAATGGCGAGAGGATCAGGACCGCTTTATGCGTTTGGGCCGGGCCACAAGCTCGCCGCCACAATTCGGGCAGACATGTTTGTGATCATTTTCCGTGCAGGGCGCACAGAAAGTGCATTCAAAGCTGCAGATATAGGCAGGGCCGTCGGGGAGAATCGCCCGCTCGCACGTCTGGCAAGCGGGCTTCATCTCAAGGGCCATCAGACCCGCCTAATGCAGTGCGGCTTGTGCCTGGTCGACCAGGGCTTTGAAGGCCTCGGGCTCACGAATGGCGAGATCGGAGAGGACTTTACGGTCCACTTCGATGCCTGCTTTCGTAAGGCCGCACATAAACTGGGAATACGTCACGCCGTGCAGACGGGCACCGGCATTGATCCGCTGAATCCACAAAGCGCGGAATGAGCGCTTTTTGGCACGACGGTCGCGATACGCGTACTGGCCGGCTTTTTCGACGGCCTGTACTGCAACGCGGAAAACATTTTTCCGGCGGCCATAATAACCTTTGGCCTGTGAAATTACTTTTTTGTGGCGGGCGCGCGAGACTGTGCCGCGTTTAACTCGTGCCATTGTTCAAGCTCCGTAACGGGTGATTCCAACGCGCCTTAAAGGCCGTAAGGAATGAAATTCTTTTTCACGATCTTCTGGTCGGCAGCCGCCATGACGGTGGTGCCGCGCTTATTGCGGATTTGCTTATTCGTCCGCTTGATCATGCCGTGACGTTTTCCAGCCTGGCCGGCTTTCACCATGCCCGTGGCCGTAAGCTTGAAGCGCTTTTTGGCGCCACTCTTGGTTTTCAACTTCGACATTTTCGCTCCATTTCTGGCGGGATGGTTTCCGCCTTGCGTTCGTCGGCTGCCGGGCATGTCGATCTGGCCCGGTTGGCCGGTGTTTCAAAGAGCGCGCGTCTTAAGTGCAAAACGCGCGAATGGCAAGTCAGACAGGCCGCCGCAAGGCGACATCTATCAGTTCAGTAAATTTCTGCCGCTGATCCTCGATATCACCGGACGCCAGAGCGTTCTCGACGCAATGGTCCGCATGCGATTTCAGCACTTCGCGCTCCACCGCGGTCAGGGCAGATTTGATCGCAGAAATCTGCGTCAGAATGTCGAGGCAATAGCGCTCACTTTCGATCATCCCGGCCACGCCGCGTACCTGACCCTCAATCCGTTTCAAACGGCCCAGAAGAGCGGTGTGGTCAGCGGCTGAATCATGATGCTCGCAAATATCTGTCATGGCACGATTGCAATCCTTGTATACCCCCTAGGGGTATGATACAGCCAACATCATGTCAATTCGTACTTTAATTTTGTTGTGTTCATCCGCCCTGCTCCTCGCGGGATGCGTCACAATTGATCCAGCAACCGAGCGCGCCGCAATCGAGGATCGCGCGGCGGCTCTCTCCATTCCAGTATCGCCACCTGGAAATATCGAAGGCGAGATCACCGAAGATCAAGCCGTCGCTCTTGCCATTTCGCAAAACCCGCGCCTTGCCGCAGATCTGGCGGAGGCCGGACTGGCCCGCGCGACATGGGCGCAGGCGGTCTTGCCGCCCAATCTCATCGCCGAGCTAACCTACTTCAATCCGGAAGGGCGAGGCGGCATTCTGGACGCCGACATTCGCGCGCCCATCGCCGCGATTATCGGCTGGCCACAACGACGAGCCGCCGCGCGCGCCAATTATGATGCCGCGCAGGCCCGTGCGCTCCTTCGTCTGATTGATTTTTCAACCGAGACGCGCCTGGCCTGGGTCACCGCAGTGGCTGCGCGTGAACGCGCCAACATGTATGCCCGGATCCTGCAGTCAGCCGAGGCCGCGCTTCTGGTGGCCGAGGAAATCGACGCGCAAGGTAATGCGCCGCCCCTCGATCTGACCCGCCAGCGGGTGAATGCGCTCGCCGCTCAGGCAGCCGCCGAAGATGCCGAGCAGGCCGCGCTGACCGCCAAGATCCGGCTGGACACCATGGTCCTGTCAGGCGGCAGCGTCTTCGCGAGTATCGAAATTCCCGATCGACTGCCGACAGACATATTTGAATGGCCAAATGATCAAACCATACTGTCTTCGATCGCTGACAACAGCCTGCCAAGCGCGGTCGCTCGCGCGGACGCGGAGGCCGCCGCACAGGCCGCGGGATATGCGGGCATTGAAAGCCTGCTGCATGGCGAACTGGGTATCGCGCTGGATATCGAGGACGGCGACACCGAACGCGGCGTCTCCGCCCATTTCGATATCCCCACTAACGGTTTCGGTCATCCACAACGCGCCGCTGCGCGCATTCGCGCCCAACAGGCCGCAGATCGCTATTCTGCACTGGGTATGGAAATCTTCGCCGAAACTGAATTGCACCTCATGGAGTTGGAAGGCGCCGACATTCGCATGGAAATGATACGTGATGAATGGTTGCCAACCTCCACCCTCGCGCTCGAACAAACGCTACAACAGTATAACGGCATGCAAATCGGCGTTTTTGCCCTGCTGGATGCCTTCAATGCGCAGGTCGAGGCGGGACGCGCCTATGTGGATACGCTGGAGCGTTATCATCTTGCCCGGATCGCCCTGACAGCGCTCATGCAGGGTGGGTCACCTATGGGTATGGCTGGATCATCGGAACTCCGCACCACAAATCCCGGTGGGGAGGGACATTGATATGAGTTTTTCCCGTAGAGATGCGCTTCTTGCCGGAGCCACTGGACTGGTTGCCGCGCCTCTTCTTTCGGCGCCTGCAAGTGCGCAAGGTCGGTCTTCGCCCGCCCATTCCACCAGCGTCGATCCCGGCACGACATACCGTCCCGGTCGCCCCGGGGACGACTATCGCCCGGTCATGACGCCCAATGGCACCACTTTGCCTTTCAACGTCGTCGGCGGCGTCAAGGTATTCCACATGGTTGCCGAAGAGGTCGAGCATGAATTTGCGCCCGGCCTGACGGCCCGCACCTGGGGATATAATGGCCGCACCCACGGCACGACGATTGAATGTGTCGAAGGCGACCGCGTCCGCGTCTATGTGACCAATCGCTTGATCGCCCCCACCACAGTGCACTGGCACGGCGTTATCCTGCCGTCCGGCATGGACGGCGTTGGTGGTCTGTCACAGCCGGCCATTCAGCCGGGCGAAACCTTTGTCTATGAATGGACTTTCCGCCAGCACGGCACCTTCATGTATCACTCACACCATGACGAGATGACCCAGATGGCGATGGGGTTGATGGGCATGATTGTGGTACATCCGCGACGTCCACGAGGCCCCCGCCCCGACCGCGATTATGTGATCATGCTGTCGGAGTGGTCACTACCTACCGGAGCGAGCCGCCCTGATCCGAATGCGATGTCGGACTTCAACCTGTTGACGATGAATGCCCGCGTCTATCCCGGAACGGAGCCCTTGCTGGCCGAGCGCGGTGACCGGGTCCGTATCCGTTTTGGCAATCTCTCGGCGATGGATCATCACCCCATTCACCTTCACGGCTATGCCTTCCGCATCACCGAAACGGATGGCGGCGTCATTCCCGAGACGGCCCAACATCCCGATACAACGGTTCTGGTTCCAACTGGCGCTACCCGCACTGTTGAATTCGTAGCCGACAACCCCGGCGACTGGGCCATGCATTGCCACATGACACATCACGTTATGAATCAGATGGGCCATGGCATCCCCAACATGATCGGCGTAAATGCCCGGAATATCGACCGAGCGGTCGGCCAGCTTCTTCCCACCTATATGACGATGGGACAGGACGGTATGGGCGAGCACGGAAGCCACATCGAAATGGGGCATATGAATGTGCCGGAAAACTCCATCCCGATGGTCGGGGCGAGAGGCCCACACGACTACATCACAATGGGCGGCATGTTCACCATTCTCAAAGTGCGCGATCAGTTGAGTGGCCAACAGGACCCCGGCTGGTATCAGGCCCCTGAAAACACACAGGCGCGCAACGCCACCCCAACAGAACTTCAACGCGACGGCATCAACCCGGATCGCGCAAGCTGATAGGAAGACATCATGGAATTTCTCTTCGCCCTCGCCCTTCTGACATCGGTGGTCGATCATGGATCAGACGGCCACGACCACCACGCTGATGAAACGATGGCGCAGTCCACCGTCGCGGCCGATGTTCGAACCGTGGACGCGGAATCCCGCACCACGCTGTTGCGCCATGAAGCCATGCCGGAACTAGGCATGCCGTCCATGGTCATGGAATTCTCGATTGCCGAGGACGTTGATATCGAGCTGTTTCAACCCGGCGCTGCGCTCACTATCACTGCGACAATGGGCGGAAGCGGTCTGGAAGTGATCGCTGCCGAACAGGAAGCCGCAGAATGAGCCGGCCGATTATTCGTTGGCTCATCACCCTGCACAAATGGGCGGCTTTGATTATTGGATTGCAAGTTCTGGCGTGGGTCGCCGGCGGGGTTGTGATGAGCGCTATCCCGATCGAACAGGTACGTGGCGAGCACAACAGAGCCGAACAGGTGCTCGATCTGAATCTTGTCGGCGTCATGACGCCGAGCGAAGCCGCTGCTATCGCAGATGTTACACCGACAACTGTAGAATTACGGACCTGGTTGGGTCAGACGGTCTACGAATTCGGCAGGGAAGCGGGCGCATCGCTCATTGTCGATGCCGTTTCGGGCGAGGTCCTATCCCCGATAAACGAACAGGCTGCCATCGCGGTTGCGCGATCAGATTATGACGGCGAGCCCGAAATTGCTTCCGTCATTTTCTTCACGGAAGCAACCTGGGAATCGCGGCGGCCAGAGCCCTCCTGGCGTGTGAATTTCGCCGATGGCGAAGGAACGCGCCTCTATGTAAGCGCGGCCACAGGAGAGGTCATTGCCCGTCGAAATGACACGTGGCGTGTCTATGATTTTTTCTGGATGCTTCACATCATGGATTATGGCGACCGGTCGCACTTCAACCACCCGCTTCTAATCCTATCCAGCCTTCTTGCCCTCGGCATGAGCCTGTTTGGCTTCATCCTGCTATTTCCCTGGCTGGGACGGATGATCGCACGGCGGAGAGCTTAGTCGCACATCCCGCATTCACGAGCATGGTCATGGCCCTGCGCCTGACGGCGACGCCAATTGGCAATATGCGCACCCATGAGAAGAATAACGCCCGATACCGTTAGAATGGTTTCGATCGGTTGCGCCACAATGTGCGACGCGCCGGTCAGCATAAGAACCAACCCCAACCCGGCACCGAGCATGGTCCAACGGCCCGCACGCATGGTCCGCTCACCCCAGAAAAAGGCGAGCAAAGTCACCGGCGCAACCAACAGAAACAGGAAAAGGTGCGTCTGCCCGTCCACCAGAGAAAGGCGCTCGGCCAGCTCTGGTGCCAGAGCCGGTGCCGCGACAGCCGCTGTGGGCAAAGCCAGACAATGCAGCAGGCAAACCACGGATAGCCCTGCGCCGGAAACGTCCAGCAACGATTTTGTGCGGTTGGTCATAGGATAGGCGCTTTCTGAATTCATGGAATGATATAATATAACATTCTTGAAATTCAAAGCGCTGATTGTCGAAAAACTGTGAATACAAAAAAGGGCGGCCACAAGGACCGCCCTTTTCGTTGAGATACGGTTCGAGGCTAATTGCCGCCGAATTCGATTTCAGAGATATGCAAGGTCGCCGGAGGTGTTCCAGCCGAGCTGGAATACGTGCCCACCCAGATATCATAGACACCTGCATCCGGACTGTTGAATTCGATACCCGGATTCAAACCCTCAGCCCCATCATCATTGCACCACCAGCTACCGTCGGGCGCATTGACAATCAGCACGGTATCGGTCGCTGACGTTGCGGAGATGAATAGGTCGAATGCATTACCGGCATCATAGTTCAACTCGTAATCCGGTGATGCTGTGGTGTAACCCCAGCAACCTTCCGGACCATTTTCACGGACATCAATATCGCCGCCTGCGGCCAGATCGATATTATATGGATCCGGTGCAAACCCAGACGATAGCGACGCCGAGCCGTAATTCGATGTCAACGCATAATCGAGCAAGTTAACCGCAGGCTCAGGAGCCCCACCATAACCCAGCTCCGAGATATGGAGCGTGGCAGGCGGTGTGCCAGCACCGGAGGAATAGGTTCCGACCCAGATGTCATACGTACCTGTTTGCGGCGCGTCGAACATAAGACCTGGATTCAAGCCTTCAGCCCCATCATCATTGCAATGCCAGGTGCCGTCCGGTGCGTTGACGATCATCACAGTATCCTGATCTGACGTCGCTGAGAGATAAAGGTCGAAAGTGCTGCCAGCGGTATAGACCAGCTCATAATCCGGTGCAGAAGTTGTGTATCCCCAGCACATATCGCCGATAGAGGTCGTGGCGACATCAATATCACCGCCTGCTGCGATCTGGATGTTCACAGGATCTGGAACAAAACCGGTGTTCAGGCGTTGACCGCCGTAATTAGCCGGAAGGGAGAAATCGAGCGCACCCGAACCGCCCTCATAAGGCTCGTAGTCATTTCCAGTCGAAGACCCATCCACACCATAACCAAGTTCGGAAATATGGAGAGTTGCCGCAGGCGTGCTTCCTTGGGACCCGTACGTGCCGACCCAGATATCGTAGACACCAGACATCGGGTTTTCAAACATCATGCCCGGATCAAGCCCGATCATATCGTCATTGCAATGCCAAGAACCATCAGGGGCGTTGACGATCATTACAGTATCATTGTTGGACGAAGCCGACAGATAAAGATCGAAAACACTGCCCGCCGTGTAGCTCAGTTCATAATCGGGAGCGGCGGAAGCATAGCCCCAGCACATGTCACCAATTCCTGCTTCAGATACATCGACATTGCCGCCAGCGGCGATCTGCACATTTACAGGATCAGGACTGAAACCGGTATTCAGCGTTTGATTGCCGTAATTGGCTGGCAGGCTGAAGTCGAGACCATCTCCACCCGGGTTCGGGCGCGGACCGAAGCCAAGTTCGGAAACGTAGAGTGTTGCCGGAGGCGTACCGCCGTCACTGGAATACGTGCCGACCCAGACATTATAAAGACCGGACGCCGGGCGCTCGATCTCGACACCCGGGTTGAACGCACCATCGCCGCCATCATCGTCGCAATGCCAATTGCCGCGTGGATCATTCACGATCAACGTCGTATCGGTCTGCGATATTGCGGAGATGAAGAGATCAAAAGATCCCGCCGTATAATAGAGATTGAAGTCTGGCGCGCTGGCAATATTGCCGCGGCAAGCGCCCGTGCCCGTCACATTGACCGGGACACTGCCGCCCGCACGTATTTGCAGGCTGTGTGGATCAGGCAGAAAGCCCGAATCGAGCGTGATGGAGCCGTAGCTCGGCGGTGCAGCGATATCTTGGGCAGCCACGGACGCAGCGGCAAGTGCCGCCACGCCTAGAGCTGAAAGGAAATACTTCATAATGGGCCTCCCCGGTCCGTTGAGCGTCTACTAATAAGAACGTAGTTCGGAAATAGACAACGTCGCATCCTGATAGGATGCGTTTAGATAAGTGCCGACATAGATGTCATACTGACCAGATGCCGGAGTATTCCAGCGGAGAGAAGGGTTTAAGCCTTCACCGCCATCATCATCGCAATACCAACGACCATCGGGGCCATTAATAACCAGCGTTGTATCTGCATTCGAATTGACCGAAATGATCAGCGGTAAAACGCTGCC